>Ga0181596_10001070_pt1 | contig 28093 bp, 20 predicted proteins | sample 041ome_6_FD_148655 | JGI IMG/M metagenome (GOLD analysis project Ga0181596, IMG submission 148655) | Coastal salt marsh microbial communities from the Groves Creek Marsh, Skidaway Island, Georgia - 041402US metaG (spades assembly) | ecosystem: Environmental > Aquatic > Marine > Intertidal zone... | reverse complement strand
GGATACCCTCAAAATAAGAAGGTTTGGTCATTCTGAATCACTCAAACTTTCATGTCCCAATTATCCAGAATTGGAGACCACGCAAAATTTGGTGGCTCAGGCAATTGATGCATGGAGGAAAGAATCAGGGGAAAATATGGGATTGGAGGTTGTATTGGAAAAAAAAATCCCGCTGGAAGCCGGTCTGGGAGGGGGAAGTTCTGATGCAGTTGCTGCATTGCTTGGAGTGAATTCCCTTTCGTGCGATCCATTGAGTGATCAGAAATTACTCGCGATTGCCGCAAAAATTGGCTCAGATTGCCCGGTCTTTTTGCAGCCTGGAATATGTCTGGTCGAGGGTAGGGGAGAGTTGGTTGCCCCGTTAAATATGCCTGGGACATGTAATCAGGAAATTTTATTATTTCGTCCGCCTCTGGGACATCCAACTGGGCAAATTTTTCAGATCTTTGAAAAAATAGGGAAGTATTCTGAGGAGGAAAATGCCAGAAAAAAAATTAAGCTTTGGCAGAGTGGAGAAACTGCTTTGCAGGATTTTGTTTACAATGATTTGGAGCAGGCGGTGTTTTCTAAGTATCTTTATTTTTCTCCCCTGTATGAAGAGATCAGGAATCAATTTGGTCTCTACACCATGCTCAGTGGCAGTGGTTCAGCATCTTTTTCATTGCTTCCTCAGGATTTCGACAGGGAGGAAGATTTGAGAGCCATGATTATAGATTTTTTAGGGGAAGAGGTTTGGTTTTCTAGGACCCGGTTACATTCCTGACTCAATACGATTGCTTTATTTTGGTTTCAATAATCTCAGATTCGTTCATGATTGAAGGGTTGTTTAGATTTTTCCGAAATGAGTTCCGTTGATAAAAGATCGAAAGAGTTGATGCTTTTTGGTATTCCCGCATCTCCGGGAATCGCCCATGGACCCGTTTTCCGTTTTCTTCATCAAGCTGTAGAAGTTCTCAGTTATCAGGTGGAAGCATCTGCCCAAGAGGAAGAGATTTCCAGGTTTATGAATGCCCTGGAGCAGACCAAGGATCAGGTACGTCAAATAAGAGATGATGTAGCAAAAAACCTTGGAGAAAAAGAAGCAGGAATTTTTGATGCACACATGTTGGTGCTGGAGGATAAGGCCCTGATTGATGATGTCTGCAAGGAGGTCAAGGAAACGGGTGATAATGTGGAGCAATGTGTCTTCCGGGTCACCGAGAAATACCAGTCCTTCTTTGAGCAGTTGGAAGACCAGTATCTGAGGGAGCGTGCCTCGGACCTACGGGATATTTCCAGCAGGCTACTAAGAAACCTGGCTGGAGCCACTTCTTCAGGGACTGCATTTCTGGAACAGCCCAAAATTTTAGTTTCGGAAGATCTGACCCCCTCGGACACAGCTTCGCTGGATCGTAGTAAGATTCTTGGAATTGCCACAAATTCTGGTGGGCAAACCAGTCATGCCGTGATCATGGCCCGTGCCAGTGGAGTGCCAGCTGTGGTGGGGTTACGTAGATTAACCGAAGATCTCGAAGATGGAGATGAGATTCTCATAGATGGTTTTGAGGGTGTTGTTATTATCAACCCTTCGGAAACTACTCTTTATAGGTATGGAAAGGTCGGGGTTCAGCGTCAAAAAGCCAAGGATCTGGTTGACCAGGAAGCATCCCTTCCTGCGGAAACGCTGGATGGTAGCCCAATCAAATTATGGGCGAATGCGGACACGGTGGATGAAATCTCCAGAATTGTGGAAACGGACTCAGAAGGCGTGGGGTTATACCGTACAGAATCCCTCTTTCTTAGGCAGAATGCACTACCTTCGGAGGATGAGCAGTACGAGGAATATGCTGCCATGGTAAAGGCCTCTGCTCCCAAGCCTATTACGATCAGAACCCTGGATTTGGGCGGAGATAAAATTCTCGATGCCTGGACCAAGGAACAGGAGGAAAATCCCTTTATGGGCTTTCGTGCCATACGTTATTGCCTAAGCAATCCTCCGGTATTCCTTGATCAATTACGGGCAATTTTACGGGCAAGTGCTCATGGGAAAGTGAAAATTCTTTTGCCCATGATCAGTGGGTTAGGGGAAGTGACCCGGGCCAAGGAATTCATTTTTACCGCCAAAAGACAATTGTCGGAACGGGGGCAGGCATTTGATCGGGATGTTGAGGTTGGTTGCATGCTGGAGACTCCGGCAGCGGTGGCGATTTGTGATCTGCTTGCAACGGAAGTGGACTTTTTCAGTGTGGGTACCAATGATTTAGTGCAGTATTTACTTGCGGTTGACCGGGTAAATAACCGCATTGCATTTCTTTACGAACCGCACCACCCAGCGGTGATTCGTTCTCTAAAAAGTATTTACCAGGTGACCAATGAAAAGAAAAAACCGGTTACGGTTTGTGGAGAAATTGCTGGAGATCCCCATTTTCTCCCGTTACTGCTTGGACTTGGCCTAAATTCATTCAGTGCTTCGGTACCATTGTTGCCCGAGCTGAAGTTTTTTGCCCGGAGGTTTACAATGGAAGAAGCCCAAAGGCTTACCCGTAAGGCAGAAAGATTGAGCCGTCCCTCTGAAGTCAAAGAACTGCTGAAAAATTTCTACGAAGAAAAAATGGCTGAGGTGGGGAAATAAGAAGTTGGTTCTATTCGTCCTGAAACTTGGAGGAGAATAACTCCGTCATTTCTGATTCCAGTTCAATTCCCTGATCCGCATTGCATTCGAAGGTGAGGTTACTGCCTTTGGCTGCAGCCAGCATCATTATTCCCATGATACTTTTGGCGTTCACCCGGTCTCCATCTTCCTTGGTAACCCAAATATCTCCATTAAAACGGGTTGCAATGCGTACAATCATGGCAGCAGGACGGGCATGCACCCCCATTTTGTTACACACTTCAAGCGTGAAAGAGTGAGGGGAACCTGGTTGGGTATCTGTACTGGAATCACTCACGGGTAAAAGACTACTTGTCTCACCCCACAAAAGACAAAGAAAAAGTTTTGGCAAGCCAGAGAATTACCGATGATGCTAAAGCTGCAAGCAGGTCATCAACCATTACCCCCCATCCTCCGGGGAGTCTTTGAGAGTGATGAATGATCAATGGCTTGGAGATGTCAAAAAATCTGAAAAGCAAAAAACCTGCCCCAATCCAAATGAATGTGGATTGAGTTAAGGGACCGGTAATTTCAGCTGCTAGGGGCCAGAAAATAAAGGGGATGACAATAAATTCATCCCAGATCACTTCCTTGGGATCTTTTCGGTCGAGCAAAATTTCAGCTCTTCTGCATAGGGGAACACCGAGCATGAATAGGGGCACGCAACCCAGGGCAATCATATGCGGATTTAACCCAGTCAAATGAACCAAAATTATAAATACCAGTATACCCGCAAGAGAACCGCAGGTTCCTGGAGCAGGCAGGTTTCTGCCAATCGGACCAAGCGTAGCTAGAAATAGAGTGATCTGATTCATGACTGACTGGGTTCTTCGCAAATGAAGAAGTTCCAGTATTTATAAAGGTAGATAGAACCAGAGATAACGGTGAGAACGCAGGCAATAATTAGACATGCTTGCCCGACGGTCTTAAATATGGAAGCCAGATTATGAAATGTTTCCACAGGCTTCATTCCGCTGAAGTCATTTACAATCGCCAAATGGCCAAGAAAGAAGGATATACAGGCGATCTGGAATCCTGTCTTAATTTTACCGGCATTCTCAGCAGCTAAGGTTTTTCCTTGAGCGGCGGCAACCAGCCTTAGTCCAGTAATGAGGAATTCCCGGGATAAAATAAGCAGAACCGGGAAGAGAGCCCAAAGACCGACAATCCCTAGGGTCAAAAGACTGACAAATAGACCCATCGTAAAAATCTTATCCACCAATGCATCCATAAACTTACCAAAATCAGAAACCTGCCCCATTTTGCGGGCCAACCAGCCGTCCATCCAGTCCGTCAGGGCACCGAAAAGAAATAAGATAAATGCAACCGTGGAAGCCCAGGGTATAGGTTCCCCGTTCCATGGATGCAGTAGTGCAGCGACAATTACCATCAACGGAATGCGGGAAAGGGTGAGAATGTTGGGGAGATTCATGAAAGAGAGCACCATTCGTATAGGCAAAAAGGTGGGCTTTGCAATCTCAACGATCAATCTCCTTGAGGATGGACTTTAGGGTATCCACCAGATAGGCTTAGAAATTTTCTATGCCTACAGCTCTTTACCCCGGTACTTTTGATCCTGTAACCAACGGACACTTGGATGTGCTCACCCGCGCATCCCGTCTGTTTGAAAGAGTTGTGGTGGCAGTTGCCGCAGGAAATTCTGCCAAGAGTACGCTCTTTGATCCAGAGACCAGGGTTCGCTTAATCGAGGAAAATATTTCTCATCTCTCCAATGTTACCGTGGAACCCTTCGATGGACTTTTGGTGGATCATGCCAAATTGCGTGGAGCCCAGGTACTGGTTCGAGGCTTACGTGTGGTATCAGATTTTGAATATGAGTTTCAGATGGCTCAGATGAACCGGCATCTCGATCAGTCATTGGAGACCATTTTTTTGATGCCTAATTCAAAATACTTTTTTACAAGCTCGCAATTAATCAAGCAGGTGCACCGCCATGGTGACAGGGAAACCGGTTTGATTCCTGAAAATGCCCGTGTTGCCCTGCTTGAGCATTCCGAACATCAGGCCAAGTAAATTTTGTGACCAAACAGTCGAAATCCGTTTTCGGGGTCGTTTTTCTGACCATTTTCTTGGATATGGTGGGTTTTTCCATCATTTTCCCCTTGTTTCCCTCCATGCTCGATCATTATCTGGTCCGGGAAGAACTGAATGGGGGAGGAATGTTGGGGGCTTTTGTTTCGGTAGTACAAGGTCTTAGTTATGATGGTTTTATAGCCAACACTGATTTCCGCCTGGAGACGGTGATTTTCGGGGGTTTGTTAGGCTCGCTCTATGCCATTCTTCAGTTCTTTTTTGCTCCTGTCTGGGGAGGATTATCTGACCGCTTTGGCAGAAGGAAAATACTTTGTATCACTCTTGCAGGCACCGCTGTGGGCTATGGGTTGTGGATTTTTGCGGATGCATTTTGGATACTTTTACTCTCCCGTGCGATCGGCGGGATTGCCAGTGGCAATCTATCGGTGGCTACGGCTTCGATTGCCGATGTTACCTCGCGCGAAAATCGTTCCAAGGGGATGGCTTTTGTGGGGATAGCTTTTGGCTTGGGTTTTGTTTTAGGCCCGACACTTGGTGGTATTGCCTCTCATTGGGACTGGTCCAACCTGCAGATTTTTGGCTTAGCATTGAATCCATTTTCAACGGCAGCCGCCATCAGTCTACTTCTCGCCCTCACCAATTGGATCTGGTTATTTATTAAATTCAAAGAGACTCTCCCCGAGGAGAAGCGCAAGCAGGATTATTCCTATAGACCAGCCATCTTTGGAATGGGTGGGGTTGCTAACAGGACTGCCCGGAAATCCTGTTTTACCTATTTGTTTTACATGATCTCCTTTAGCGGAATGGAATTTACCCTCACATTCTTGGCGGTGGAAAGATTCTCATACAATGCGTGGGATCTTGCGAAAATGTTTTTACTGATTGGAGGAACGCTTATTCTGATTCAGGGAGGTATTGTTCGGAGGTTTGTTGGAAAAGTTGGTGAGCGAAATATGGCTTTGATTGGAATTATTATTGGTTTTGCTGCGTTTTTGTTGATTTCATTCTCGCATACATCATCTCTTTTTTATCCAGGATTATTTCTCATGTCCACCGGTGTTGCCCTGATTAGTCCCACGTTGACTGCACTCACTTCTCTATCTTCCGAAGATTCGGAGCAAGGGTTTAACTTGGGTGTGTTCCGTTCCTGCGGTTCCATTGCCCGGGCACTGGGACCTCTGGCTGCCGGGTTGATTTATTTTTCCCTGGGCTCGAGTGTGGCCTACATTATTGGTGCGGTTTGGCTTTTGTTTCCTGCTGCTATTCTTGCTGGAGTTAAGCAACCCGAATTAGTGCATTCAGCTAAGTGAGCTTGCTTCCTCTTTTTAAACTCGCCATTTTGCCGGAAATTTTCCATTGTTAGTTCTCCTGAACAAGCTAAACAAAAACCTATTTGACTGAATGAATACCGAAGTGATCGATCGTTTGATCGAGCAAGATCCAGCCCTAGAATCATACCGTGAAAGCCTTTCTGCTATGCAGGCAGGAGCCTACTGTATCCACCGAAGCTGGGGTTTCGGTAAAATTGCAGGATTTGATGACGAGAGAGGAATGATCCTGATCGATTTCGAAGACGGTGACCGTACAAGTCATGCAATGGATCCTGTGTTTTGCATAGATAAACTTGAAGTGCTTGCCGAAGATCATGTTCTTGCCGAACATCGAAATAACCCGGCGGAGATTGAAGCTTTAGCTAAAAAAGAGCCGGCTGAATTAATCATTAAAATACTTTCCCGCGGCGAAGATGGCTGCGTCGTAACCCGTGAAATCGAAAGGATTCTCTCTTATCTTTTTGGTGCTGCCAAAGCTAAGAGATGGTGGACCGCCACCAAAAAAGTTTTGGTTAAGGATCCACGTGTTGCGGTTCCAAATAAGAAAAACGAACCTTACATTCTTCGCGACGAACCTGTGAAGCCCGAGCAGGAAATCCTCCACGATTTCTTTGAGGAGAAACGTTCCTATGAAAAAATCGTTCTCGCGGAAAAACTTTTTGATTTGGCGGCAGAAAAAGAGGATTTGCAAGCGGATCTCCCCCAGGTACTGCATGATCTTACGATCGCAATTATGGAGGCTAAGAACCTAAGCCAGGCTGATCGTTTGTATGGTATCTGGGTTCGGAATAACCTGGCCCGTGATGTGGAAGAGGATGTTGAGAAATTGGAACCCACATCCGCATCCATTCTTGAAGAGTGCCTGGATGACCTTCCAGGGCTTGCCAATTTGATGCCGGCTAAATTTCACAGCCGTTTCCTCGATTTAGTTTCCCGAGTTTATCCTGATGATTGGAGGGGTAAAGTAGTCCATCTTTTACAAAGCACAAACACAAAGTTTTCCGGTGAGTGTGCCCATTTCCTGGTCGATCGGGATGAGAAAAAACTTCTCGTATCTTCGATCACCAAATCATTGGATGAGCAGTCCCTGCGTGCTTCAGTTCTTTTATGGATTTTGAAATTCAGAAAACTGGCAAAATTTAAAGATATTCTCGAGGTTCTTATTTCCCCGAGACTCCTCACTGCCACATTTTCAGCAATTGATTATGAGGCCTTGCAAAATGCAACCAGTAAGCGCATTCCTCTGGCTGAAGTTTTATCGGATGACCGCGAGCTTCTTCGTGATATTCTCTCAAAGGGAACACTTGAAAATGCCAAGGATCTTGCTCAGGCTCTTCTCCTGAATCCCGGATTTGAGGACCTGACCAAAAGATCCCTGCTTGCCCGATTTATTAAATTACATCCCGAAATTCAGTCCCTTCTCGATCGTGATGCTGAATCTTCATCCTCCAGTTTAAGTCAGCCTGCGGTGGATGATACTTTGATCGTCTCCCAAGAAAGCTACGACCGAAAACTGGCTGATTTGGATGTCATCACCAAGGAAAAGATTCCTGCTAACTCTCAGGCGATTGAAGCAGCCCGCGAACTTGGTGACCTCAAGGAAAATGCGGAGTATCAAATGGCTAAGGATGATCAAAAAGTACTTCTTGCCCGCCAAGCTGAATTACAGTCCGACCTGATGCGGGCCAAACCTACTGATTTTACTGAAGTTTCCGATGATCGGGTTGGTATTGGTTCTATTGTAAAAGTGGTTGAGGCAGGATCCGAGAGCAGAGAATTTACTATTCTTGGTGCTTGGGACAGTGATCCCGATAACCATGTTCTCTCCTATCTAACTCCACTTGGACAGAGTTTACTGGGGAAAGGTGTCGGTGATGAAGTGGTGATTGATGTCCAAGGTAATTCCCAGTCTCTTAAAGTAGAAGCAATTTCCCGCTGGGTAGATAAATCCTAATCCACTCCCAGCCCATCTACCTCTTTTGAAGTACGGTAGGAGGAAATTAGTAAGTCCGCGATTCTCTACAGATAAAAACGGTTTGCCTCTTGGCGTTGCTAACTAGATTCTTTCTTGAGAGATGAAAGTAACCGTGGTACTTCAAGTATTGTCTGACTCCACCAGGCTGAGGATGATGCGTCTGCTTGGGCAGGAGGAATTATCGGTGGCGGAACTACAGGAAATTCTGGAGATGGGGCAATCCCGGATTTCTTCCCACCTTGGCTTGCTTCGAAGAAATGGATTGGTTGTCGACCGCAAGGATGGCAAGCGGACATACTATGCTTTGCAGGTGGATTCCTCTCCCCGGTCCGAGTTGATCCGTATGGCTATATCGAGTGATTCGGATGAGGAATTCTGGGAAAGTGATCAATCCGCACTTACCCGAATTGTCGATCATCGCAGGCGGGAGTCAGAAAAATATTTTGATGAGGTGGCCGAGAGACTGGGCAAAAATTATGTTCCGGGAAGAACCTGGGAAGCTATTGGCCATTTTCTTTTCCGGTTGGTCCCCGCAATTACTATCGTCGATCTTGGGGCAGGGGAGGGAATGATTTCCCAATTGCTGGCGGAACGGGCAAAGAAAGTAATTTGTGTGGACAGTTCCAAAAGTATGGTTCGTTTGGGAACAGATTTGTCCAAAAGAAAGGGGCTCGCAAATTTGGAGTATAAACTGGGAGATATCGAAAAAGTTCCCTTAGCCGCCAAGAGCGTGGATCTCGCTTTGATGAGCCAGTCTCTTCATCATGCACAAAAACCGGAAGTTGCTCTTGCGGAAGCTTTTCGGGTGCTGAAACCAGGTGGTCAGCTCATTGTGATTGATTTAAAGAAACACCAGTTCGAAAAAGCCCGGGAATTATATGGGGATCACTGGCTTGGGTTTGGTCAAAATGAACTTTACCGGATGATTGGAGATGCTGGATTCCGGGGTGCAAAAGTTGAGGTAGTGGCCAAGGAAAAGAAGAAACCATTCTTTGAAACCTTGCTGGCCACGGCAGAAAAAACCTGAGTATTATTTTTTTTCGGGAGGTTTGCTTAGGTTATTAAGCACTTCCATAATCTCGTTAAGTTCTGTCTTTGGTTGTTCGCATGCCTGGTTCCGGCATAAATAGAAAGTAGATTTTTCAATAGGGGCGAACGTGATGGAATAGGGTGCTAATTCAACCAGCTTGGAGTTTTCGAAGTCAGGAGATAAATGCAGCAGGGTTTTAAACGGCAGAAATTTTTGATGTACAGCTTCGATGATAGAAGTAGTGGTCTTGTTATCGAGTTTGCCCGCAACCACAATTTCTGCAGGTGGTTGAAGAACAAAAGCGAGAGCATGGAGAAAATTTTCAGCACCTGATGGATTTGATTCCAGAAATCCAGAAAACGCAGAGAAGCAAGAATTCAGGCATTCGTAATAGGCTTTATTTCCGGTGATTTTCCAGAGGCGGGCGAGATTGAGAGCCATGATGGAATTACCTGAAGGAATCGCACCATCATAAATTTCTTTGGGCCGGGTAAGTAATTTCTCCCCATCATGGGCAGTAAGAAAAAAGCCACCCTTTTCTACATCCTCAAACAGGGTGCAGGTAAGATCGGTCAGTTCTTTAGAATCCACAAGATAAACCGGATCAAGGGAAGCTTCATAGAGATCAAGCAATCCCTGGATGAGAAAGGCGTAGTCTTCCAAATGAGCGGGCAATCCTGCCTTTCCCTGTCTCCATCTTTTATAAAGTCTGCCATTTTTTTGCCTAAGTTCAGTGAGGCAGAAATCTGCCGCTTTACGTGCACGGTCGAGGTATGACTGCCTGTCCAATGCCTGGGCCGCCTTGGCAAATGCAGAAATCATCAGCCCATTCCAGTCTGTCAGAACTTTATCATCAAGTTGTGGAGGGATACGTTTTTTTCGGGCCTGAAAAAGTTTTTCACGAATCCTCTCGATGTGCTCCGTGAACTCTTTTGAGTCCCGGCTTTTCGACTCAGCTAATTGGCTAAGGGGTTGAGATAGATGGGGAATATTGGAACCCGTTTTTTCACCACTTGCTTCATCGAGGAAGTTGCCTGAGCCTTGGAAGTGGTAAGTATCAATAAAAAGATCAGCTTCCTTTTCGCTTAAGATTTCCCGAATTTCATCAATCGACCAGACATAAAATTTCCCCTCCTCACCCTCACTGTCTGCATCTTCGGCAGAATAAAATCCACCCATGGGGTCGGATAAATCTCTTTCCACATAGGCAAGGGTGTTTTCACAGGCTTTCCGGAAGAAAGGTTTTTTGGTTATTTGGTAGGCTTCGATAGAGGCAATGGAGTAGAGAGCTTGGTCGTAGAGCATTTTTTCGAAATGGGGAACCAACCATTCCTGATCCGTGGAATATCGGTGGATTCCCCAACCAATTTGGTCATAAGTGCCACTTAATCGAATTTGGGTAAGGGTATGAGTGACCATTTCCAGCGCCCTGAGTTCCCCGGTTCTTTGGTAATAGCGAAGAAGGTAGGACAGGGCATGAGGCGTGGGGAATTTAGGCTGGCTTCCAAATCCTCCATAGACTGGGTCGTAAGCTACTGAGAGGACCTCGAAGCATCGGTCCAAATGACTGGCACTGAGATCTCCGCCAGCCTGACTTTCCCTGGACTTGCTCAGGTTATGAAGAATGGCCTGGCCAATTTCATTCACTTTTTCCTTCTCATCTTTCCATACCCTGGCGAAGTGTGGCAACAGGTCGAGCATGGAGGATTTCGGGAAATAGGTGCCGGCAAAGAAAGGAACTTTCTCGGGAGTCATGATCACAGTCATAGGCCAACCGCCACGACCGGTCATCATTTGCGTGACCGCCATATACACATGATCAAGATCGGGGCGCTCCTCCCGGTCCACTTTTATACAGATATAATCCTGATTGAGAAGATGTGCGACTTCCTCATCTTCAAAAGACTCCCGTTCCATCACATGGCACCAGTGACAGGTGGTATATCCAATAGAGAGAAAAATTGGTTTATTTTCTGCAACAGCTAAGTCCAATGCTTCATCTCCCCATGCTCTCCACTCTATGGGATTACGGGCATGTTGGAGCAGGTAGGGACTGCTCTCAAAAATTAACCGGTTAAATTCCTCTCCTCCGTCTTCGGGTAGGTGGCTGATCTCTGCTGAAGTGGGCAATTCAAGGTACATGCGTAAAGTAGGCTCTATTTCCTCAGGATTAATTGCACTTTCATGGCTGCAGGATGAAAGAAGCAGAAAAAGAAAACCAATCGGAAAAACCCGAAAGCACGAATTTTTGGCTTTTGCAGAAGAAATCAGAAATTGCTTTAGGCCACAGAGATAAGCTTCTGCAGAGTCCTTACGCGTTGCTCAATTTCTGAACTGCCGGCAGACTCCAAACGGTCGCATCCAAAAGCTTCCACGGTGAGACTGGCGGTGCAAGTGCCGAAAAGGATCGCTTCCTTGATCGCAGAAAAATCTGTGCGGTTCCTGGAAGCCAGTCGGCCAATCAGAGCACCGGCAAAAGAGTCTCCCGCGCCGGTAGGGTCATGTAATTGAGTCACTGGATATGCGGGCAATGCAAATAAACCATCTTCATGGAAGAGAACGGCTCCATGCTCTCCCTTTTTGATGATCACACTTTGAGGTCCCATCTGACGGAGCTTTTCTCCGGCCAGAATGACATTGGATTCTCCGGTAAGTTCTTCCGCTTCGGAATCATTGATCACAAAAAGACTGACTTTTTGAATCAGGGAAAGCAGGGCTTCCCGCTCGGTCTCAATCCATAAATCAATGGTGTCTGCCAGAATAAAGGATTCTCCGGATAATTGATCAAGCACATGCATCTGCAAAGCTGGATGTATATTGCCTAGAAGAACGAAATTAGAATCGACATAGGACTGGGGTAAGTCCGGGCGGAAGTTTTCGAATACATTCAGCCGGATATCCAGGGTATCCCGACGGTTGAAGTTTTCATGATATTTTCCTTTCCAAAAAAAAGTGGGACCGGAGTCATCCCGTTGCACGCCCTCCAGATCAATACCCCGTGCTTTCAATCGGTTTAAATCAGATTCACCAAAATCATTCCCGACGACACCAACCATGCGGACCTGGGTGTAATAACTGGCGGCGAAGGAGCAGTAGGATGCAGCTCCGCCGAGAATTCTTTCCTGCTCCGCTTGGGGAGTGATGACATTATCAAAAGCGACCGAACCAACCACCAAAAGAGGGGAGGATTCGGAGGAATCAGAAGCAATTAAATCAGGCATAGGGAATAAAGGCTATGGAGATGAAGATTGGACGCAAGGGGAAGGTGATTAGAGTGCTATGCGAGAATCCCGTCAGGATGGCATTTTAACCTCAATAATCGGAAAGGTGCTGGCCAGAACCACCTGATCATCAATTTCAATCAGAATAGAATAGTTGCCAGGTTCTTCAAATTTGAGACGGTGAATATCATTGATCAGATTGATTCGGTGCTGGGGTCCGGGGGAATCAAATTCCCGCTCGATAATGGTACGGGGTTCCTCTTCAGCCATGGGCAGGCCGATGGTCATTTTTAATTGGTGCTTACCAGTGGTCAGGTCAGAAAAAGAGAGAAACCAGACCATCCTTGGATGAACAACGGGAAATTCCTTTGCTCGTAGACTTGAGAAAATTCCCAGCAGGGTGTGTTTGCCGGTGGCGGGGTCAACATAGACACTGTCACAGGTAAGCCAGGCAAGAACTTGAGGTTTGGTGGACATGAAATTTTTTGGTTTAGGCGGTTTTCTCGGTGAGTCCACTGCGGATGAGCAGAGCATTTGCATCGGGTGCCCGGCCCATAAAATCATGGAATAATTCATCGGCTGGGCGGGAGTTCCCTTTACTTAAAATACATTCACGAAAGGCCCTGCCAGTATCAGGATTCATGATTCCTTCCTGCTGGAAACGAGTAAAAGCATCTGCGTCCAATACTTCTGCCCATTTGTAGGAATAGTAGGCAGTGGCATAGCCCATCGGGCTCCCGAATAAATGACTGAAGCGCATCGCAATGGTGCGGGGCGGGGTCTTACGCTTGGGCAAATAATCTGCAAGGATATCCTGTAAGGTTTCTTCCATGTTTCCGGGGGGATTGGACGCGAGCGAGCGGTGCATCACCAGGTCCATTTTGGAAAATGCCAGTTGTCTCATCATCGCATTGCCTGCCATGAAATTTTTTGCTCGGATCATTTTGGCAAATAAATCATCGGGAATGGGCTCATTGGTTTCATGATGGCGGGCAAAAAGATCGAGACTTTCCCGTTCCCAGCACCAGTTTTCCATAATCTGGGAGGGGAGTTCCACAAAATCCCAGGCAACATTTACCCCATTGAGGCTACGGTGGGCAACTTCCCCGCAGAGATGATGGAGCAGATGCCCGAATTCATGAAAAACAGTTTCCACTTCATAATGAGTAAGAAGGGCTGGCTTGGTGGGGGTAGGGGCAGTCAGATTTCCACAGATCAGACCAAGGTGAGGAGTGCGGTCGCCATTTTCTGTAGGCTCACCAGTTTTAAAGTAATTCATCCAGGCTCCTGCACGCTTGCTGGAGCGTGGGTGCCAGTCTGCATAAAACGATCCCAGTAGACGATTTTCTGAGGAATCATACAGATCATAGAAATGAACTTCTTTGTGCCAGACCTCCACGGGTTTGTCATTAGTTGGTATGTTTTGACCAATTGTGCCTTCGCAGATGGTGGATCGTTCTACGATTTTTAGTCCAAAAATTTGGGTGACCAAATTGAACATTCCTTCCAGTACAGACTGAATAGGGAAATAGGGGCGCAGATCTTCGTCATCAAAATCATAGCGATCTTTTTTCAGTTTTTCAGCCCAGTATCCAACTTCCCAAGGTTCAAGAAGGTCTGAACCACCACCAGTTTTTTCGGCTTTGTATGCTGCCAGTTCCTCATTTTCTTGGATAAAAAAAGGAAGGGTTTTTTGATGGAGATCAGATACGAAATCGTCGGCATTTTTCCCGGACTTTGCCATGCGGCGGGACAGGGCGACATCAGAAAAATCGGCCTTGCCCAAAAGTTGTGCTTTTTCCTGCCTTAACCTGAGGATGTCAGTTACCAACTTCTGATTATCAAAAGGGGCTTTGCATCCAAGATCATTACTCGCAGACCAAATTTCCTTACGTAAATCGTCGTCTTCCAGGTATTGCAGAGCAGGAACTAAAGAAGGAGCATGAAGGGTGAGAATCCAGGCATCTTTTCCTTCTGCTTCGCCCAATTTTTCGATGGCGGTTTGCCGGGCCGCTTCCTTGGCAGTTTCCGGGAGTCCGCTTAGCCTAGCTTCCTCTTTGATCACGATTTGCCAGTCATTGGTCGCATCGAGTACTTTTTCGGAAAATTTCTGAGTAGTCTGTGCAAGTTCGGAGGATAACTCCTCGAGCCGTTTCTTTTTGTCGTCGGGTAAATCCGCACCCGCTTCACGGAAATCAGCCAAAGTTTCCTCAAGTAATCTCTGATCAATCGCTGGTAAGCTTTTCGCTTCCTCGGTTTGGGAGTAGGCGAGGATGACTTTCCACAGTTTGGGGTCTAATGGTATTTTCGCACCAAATGCGGAAACAGTGGGCAGCATTTGATTGTGGGCATCTCGAAGCTCTGGAGAATTACAGACTGCATCCAGGTGATTAACCAATCCCCAGGCATAGGTGAGATCAGTGGTTGCCTGCTCGAGTGCTTTGATCGTGTTTTTGAATGTCAAAGAATCGGAATCAAGTGTCCGGATATTCTCAAGATTTCTTTCTGCTTGTTCCAAAGCATGAGTGATTTCGGGTTTAATCCGATTGGAGGTTAGCTTGGACCAACTTGGATGATTGTTTTGATCGAGAAAGGGAAATTCTGACATCTTTCTTAAATTTAGAGAGGCTTTGGTTGAGATCTAAAAAACTACGGAAGTCGCTCTCATAGGCAATCCAAAGACATTCGGGTTAGCTTAAACGGTGTTTATTTTGTTTGTGGGCAAAGCGGATTTAGATTGAAAGATGCGGCAAGCTGAGCAAATTTCTTAGGTAATTATGAAAGAACAAGTATTCACTCTATCTGCCGCTCAAAGCCCTGCTTCTGACCGGGCAGCTTTTATTCGCCGAACATATTCCCACCTAGCGGTGGCGATCTTAGCTTTTATTGGATTGGAATATTATTTGGTAAATGCTCCTTTCGCTGCCAAATTGGCTATGAGTATGACTAGTGGATACAGCTGGTTGATTGTGATGGGTCTCTTTATGGCGGTTGGATACATGGCCGACAAACTTGCTAGGTCGGAGAATTCTGATCAAATGCAGTATCTTGGACTGGGACTTTTTGTAATTGCCGAAGCGATTGTCTTTTTACCTCTTCTCTTCATCGCAACTATGTATGGTGGAGCAGGATTAATCCCTACGGCTGGATTGATGACTCTTCTTTTGGTCGGTGGAATTACTGCCACTGTTTTTATTACCAAGAAAGATTTCTCCTTTCTGAAAGGCGTTCTTACTATTGGTGCTTTCGTGGCTATGGGTTTAATTATTTGCAGTTTTGTGTTTGGTTTTTCCCTCGGGTTGGTGTTTGCCTCAGTAATGGTTCTGTTCGCAGGGGGGTGTGTTTTATATACCACTTCCAATATTTTACACCACTATGCTCCTAATCAGCATGTGGCGGCTTCTCTAGCCTTGTTCTCTTCGGTTGCCCTACTTTTTTTCTACATACTGCAGGTACTGATGAGCCTTGCAGGTGGAAGTGACGATTGATCGGTCTGCTTTTTAGCAGTTGATCTTTTTTCGAAGCTACCTCCAGAAAAGACGGGAAGGCAGAAAGGGCCTCACCCGATCGGATGCTCCGGTCAGGGAGACTTCCACATCGATTTCTTTGAGCAAGGGATCGGGGATACCATTAAAGATCTTGCTCATTTCAGCACCGCTGATGTTGAGCATGCCATCGATTCTCAATAAATCCCCAGATGTACCCTCATACTTTCTTCTTTCTCCCCGGTGATAACGAATTGAGAGGGGGATTTCGATCCGGTTTGCTTTCCCTTTTATTGTAAGAGTGCCCAAACCAATGGCTCGGAGTTCGCGATCGTGCCAGGCAAAATTATTCAGGGATTCCAATTGAAAAGTGATTTCCGGATATCTTCGGGAATCAAGAAATTCTGGGGTGTGAGTGCTATGGGCTACTTTTGCGTGCCCAAACCTGAGTGACCCAGATCGCATCAATACTTTTCCCTCGGTGATGGAAGGATTTTCCGGATAAAAATTCAAATTTCCAGCCAACTGACCAAAAGTTCCACGTACTTTACCACTGCCGAAATCTGTGGTTAGGTTTACTTCAATCCTGCATAAAGAGGAGAGTGGACGAAAATTAAATTCCATCGCGGAAAGAAACTGGGTGCAGGCAACCAACATAGCCATCAATCCAGTTCCAATTTTCCGCATCATCATTCCTTCCTTGTATGCTTGGTTAGATCTTAAGTCGAATCAGTAAATAATTCAATCAGACAAAAATCAGTGTTAGAGAGGCTAAATTATCCAATGATGATTGCCTCTTATTGATAATTGATTATCAAATATGTAATATGCAATGTTCGATTAAGTTATTAGGTTTCAGTTTATTGGCTGGATCTTTTTTGTTTGGTAACACTGAACTAGAACCGATGGTAGTGGTAGAGAGTAGAATTCCAGAGCCACTAAGTGAAGCATCTCCATGGGTAACTAGATTATCGAGTGATGATCTTGAACAAAGACAGATCTATAATTTGTCAGATGCATTGCGTTCGGTGTCAGGAATGACGGTTGTTAGAACAGGGCAAATGGGTTCACAAACCTCGCTCTTCAGCCGCGGAGCACAGAGTGACCATGTCAGCTTTCTTTATGAGGGAAGAAAATTAAATGGAGGATTTTCCGGTACATATAACCTTGGGCAACTTTCACTTAATGGAATATCAAGCGTTGAGGTGCTGCGTGGTTCTTCTTCCGTACAGTACGGTGCTGAGGGAATAGGTGGAGCGGTAATGTTACGCAGTCAACCTAGAGAAGAGCAGTTGAACTGGTTAATGGAGGGGGGATCTAACCATTCTTTTTTCAACCGGATACATTATGAATTCGACGATTCAGGATGGGATGGGGCAGTCGCAGCCTCATTGCAAAGTACTGATAATGAACAGCCATATTCTCAATTTAATAACCAAAATGGTTCCTTTCACTTATCTCGCCGAGTTTCGGAAAATCTGAAACTTGATTTATTAGGTCTAGGAAACAAAAGTGACATCAATTATCCGGGAAACATTAAAAGTGCTTCTTATCCGATTAAGGGGCAGTTTCAGGAAATTGAAGGCCTTCTCCTATCCCCTGGGATAAGCCTTCAGCTTGGGGATTGGGAAGTGAAAGGTTTTTATTCATTTTCTCAAGATCATTTAGTCGGTAAAGATAGCTTTTCTGATACGACATACGAAGCAGATACCAATACCTTAGATCTTCTGGTGGGTGGAGGTGTTACGGAGTATTTAGAAATAATTTTTGGTGGACTCTATGAAAAGGACAATTTCTTTAAAAAAGATAATTCTACAAATTTTGTGGATATTGATAAGGAGGCTGAATCTGAAAGCATTTTTACCCTTTCGACCTTTTCTTTTGCAAAAGAATTATCTCTCACATTAGGTGCTCGTTATGATGATTTTTCTGATTACGGATCTGCCTTCACTTGGTCGGCTTTGCTGGAGAAAGATTTGTCAGATAAAATTACCCTACTAACAAGGTATTCAACCAGTTTCTCGCCCCCGCAGGCGAATGATCTGTACGGAATGTGGGGAAATCATAATTTGAATCCAGAGAAAGCTGATTCATGGGAAGTGGGGGTAATTTCGAACCCAAGCAGGGCGGTAAGCTTACATCTTTCGTATTTCGATACCGACTTTAAAGACCTTATCGAGTGGAGCGGGTTAACGACTGCCAATGTAGGAAGTGCCAGATCGAAAGGTATAGAAACATCCGTGGAAGCAAATCAAGGAAACTATGCAACTCGTCTTTCTTTTTCATATCTCGATGCTGTTAACTCTAATACAAGTGAAAGGTTACTGAGAAGGCCAAGAATCTTGGGTGACATTGTCATTAAGCATTCAAGTGATAAGCACACTCTTGGGGTCGGGCTGAAATATCTGCATGATGCGATAGATATTGATGGTGCCACTTTTGCCAGGATTAGTGGCGATGACTATGCTATTTTGAGATTATTTGGGGATTATCAAATCACGGATTCGATAAAACTTGTCGGAAGAATAGAAAACCTAATGGATGAAGATTACGAGGAAGTGGATGGATATCCCGCACTTGGTCGTGCAATCTATGCGGGGCTTGGTTTTTCCTTCTAATAGAATTTCAGACTTATTTACCCACACTCCGGGCACACTCCATATAGCATTACCTCAAAGCCCTGGACTTTGAACTCTTTAGGTGTTTTTGCTGGAGGGGTGTCTTCGGTGGTATCTTCGAGGGCAAATAGTTTGTCACAGGATCGGCAGGCAAAATGTACCTTGTCTTTGCCATCTGCCCATTCGTAGCGAGGTGGTTGCCCCGGGTAGTCTACTCCCACGACTTGGTTTGATTCAGTGAGTGATTTTAGGTGCCGGTAAGTGGTGGCAATTCCAAGCCTGGGAATTTTCTTTTTCGCGAGTTCGTGAATCTCTAGGGGGGTAAGGGGACGATCAGCGGTTCGGATGACTGATAAAATAATTTCTCCCTGCTTGGTGTTTCTTTTCATGTGGCAGGATAATTCCGTCAGGCTCAGGGATTAAGCACCTTTTTTCGATTCCTCGATAGTCTGCTGCTTGAGTTGCTGTACTTCCTTTTTGATCTCCGCATAGGTCTGTTTTTCCATCCGGTCGATAAAAAGCACCCCGTTTAAATGGTCGACTTCATGCTGGATGCAGCGGGCGAGCAGGCCATCGCATTCGAGCGTATGTTCCACTCCGTCAAGATCCTGATAGGTAACCAATATCTGTTCCGGGCGGGCAACATCCGCATTAATCCCAGGAAAGGATAAACAACCTTCCTCATAATAGTATTCATCGCTGGGGAGTACCTTGACCTTTGGGTTTACCAAAGATATGGGCATGAGAAGGGAAGGGGACAATGCCTTGCCATCAAGAATGCAGGTAATGGGGTGCTCCGGATGATCGGGTACATCCACCACGCAAAATTGCAGAGCCTTCCCGATTTGCTGAGCGGCAAGCCCGATTCCCTCCGCCTCATACATGGTGGAGATCATGTCCTTGGAGAGCTGAACTAAAGAAGCGTCAAATTGAGAAATAGCTTTTCCTTTTTCCCGTAGAACTTTGGTGCCATAATTTACGATTGATAGGGACATTTTTCAGGAGGATGACCGGATTTTATCTAACATTGGATACAGGTAAGAAAATGAAATTGCATTACAAGGGGGATTAAGCGATAAGGCGAGGAGGATTTATTAAAGGTGGATTCAGAAAATAAAAAGAGAATTGGAGGCATTTTATACCTCCCTGTGGCGGTAATTCTTGGGGTGCTGGGCTTGGGGTCCCCGGTCTACTTCTCCACAGTTTCAGAGCATTCCCTTCAGGATGTGGGGGAAGCATCGAAGACTGTGGATGAAGAAATGCTCCGTCAGTTGAGGCAAAATAATATTGGGCCTGCAGAGATGCTTCTTCCCCTTGCATCGCTTAACAAGAGACCCGATTTTACCAAAGTGATAGCAGAGAAGAAGAAAAGTCATCCTGAGCTCACTATTTCTGGGGGAGGAAGCATCTTCGATATGTTAACTTTCAATGATTATTTCGGTGGTTTGGATAAATACAATTTGGAGCGTGGTAGGTTTGAGGCGTTTTTCGTTTACAATCGGGCCACCACCCGGGGGGATTTATGGGAGCGGCTAAGGGATGACAGTTCCAATGACAATGTCCAGGCCCTACTCCGATCGATTCCGGTGGATGGCAGACCAGGTTTTTTCTGGACTCGGTTGATGAATGAACCCCGGGTATTTGCCTTTCCCGGGGTGAAAGTTGCCCGGTTGATTGATTTTCCATTTTTTACAGGTCGCAGGGTTTTGCTTTCGGTTGGGCTGAGGGGGCCGGAGGTTTTCGATAATAATTTAACTGAGGCTCAGGTACGGGATCTCTGCATGGCTGAAGCCAGGGTTGCTTTGGCTGAGTACAAAGGGGATACATCCTGGTTTGATGTCCGTAAAGTGGGTACAGAAACTGAAATTAAAAGTGCGGATGGCAACCTTTCCCTTTCTTCCAGTTTGAATTTTGCCGATCTAGCAGACCGCTCGGTCATGCTCAAATTGGGCAGGACGGATGATGGGGGCTATGCGGTCATCATTGGTGGTATCATCAATTCTGAAGGAACGATGGAAAGTCACGGCAGATGGCTGCCCTACCCAATTTTAGTTCCAATGATGGTGGGCACGGCTATGTCTATCGAAAAGGATTATTATTCTGCTGATACTGCTTTTGAGATCGGCAGACTATCGCAGAAAGCACTTCAGGGTGATCATCAATCCAAGGAGAAGATTAGGTCTTTTTACTGGTCTGCTCATCAATTAGCCCGCAAGATGAACCTGATTCAGATGGCGGAGCTTACTCAGAGCAGTCCGGATTTGCAGGGAATTTTCGATTTATCCGCCCTGATCCGGATGCGGAACCGTCCCTTATCCGCATCGATTGGTAAAATTAAAGCGGCCAAGAAGGAAATGGGCTTGAGGCCTATGAGTGAAAGGGAGGCGGCGAGAAAAGAAATTATTACTTTAATCGAGGAAAAAAAAGTGGTGGAGCAGGAGTTTGATCGCGATCTCAAAATTATTTATGCGGCCACTCTTCTCTCCGGTAACCCCAGTGGTATTTTGAATTTTGTCTCCAGTTATCCGGTGTTTTCTAAGGATGGAGATGGGGAAGCGGCAGAAGCAGCTCTCGAGGACATAGAGCTTGCAATGGGTTATGGGAAAGGTGCTCTCGATCATCTGCTCCAGCGAAACCGCCCCATACACAAAGAGGGTGTTTTTCTTTCCTCGATTAACCCGGCTTTTTCTCTTTTAGGAGGATCAATTTTGACAGTGCTTTCTCATCAGGCACGAGATTTTGCGATCTTATTGAAAATTTTGCTGATTATTTCTTCCTTTTTCTGCTTTTTATTATTTCTTTCCAAGTCATTGCCCCGTCCAAGTTTTCAGCGTTCAAGCAGTCATTACGCATTGCGTTGGTTACGAAGGCTTTCCATTGCTTCTCTCTTCGGGTTGCTATCGATTCTATTCCTTGAGCCATCGCTTTTGCAAACCCCGCGTGGACAGGTCTCGGTGGCTGGGTTTGATTTTGCGCTTGCGAATCTGCTCGCCTACGCCAATGAGGAATCCATGGCGGATCAAAATCTAACCATTGTAACTGCAATCGTTGCGGGAGTATTCCTGCTCATTCAAGTCGTGATCTTCATGATCTGTATGTCGAGGGTATCCCAGATCAAAAACGAGGATCTGAAATCAAGTCTTAAACTTGGTTTGTTGGATAACGAGGAGAACCTCTTTGATCTCGGTCTCTACATCGGTCTTGGAGGAACCGTTCTCTCCTTGATCCTTCTTCTTGTTCTTGATGTCAAACAGGATGCCCTGATTGGTGCCTACACATCGACTCTCTTTGGGATTTTATTTGTGGCGGCACTTAAGATTGTGATCATTAGACCCTACCGTAATCACTTGCTCGTAAAAGAAGCGGAAGAGAAGAGGTATGAACCGTAGTCTTCTGCTTGTAGTTTGCGACTTTTTACTTCTTAGCATTCTCGCCCTGGCACGCTTCGATGTGCCCAAAGATGCGGTAATTGCTCAGGATGATCAAAAAGTAGTTTCCAAAGAGGTCATCGAACGAATATCGGATGGCGAAAATTATGACGATGTGGTTGCGGAACTAGAAGCAACCAATGAGACACTGTTAGAAAACCTCAGTAGCGACAAAGATGATCTTTTGGCCCAAAAACTAAAATTGGAGGCTGATATTGCCGAAAGGCAGAAAGAACTCGATCGGAAGGAGCAGGAAATTGCATCCAAAGACTCCGTCATCGCCGGAAACGAACAAGCCTTAGCTCAGGCAAAAGAGGATGCGGCCAAGCTCGAAGCACAGAGAAAAGAAATTGAACGCAAAAGAGAGGAGCTTCTCCAGAGCAATGCGGCTTCGAAAAAGGAACTGGAATTGCTTGCCAAAAATTTACAGGACGCCAAAGAAAAGTCTGAGGAATTGGCTCAATTAAAAGCCAGCAAGGAAAAGGAGGCAGAAGCAGCCCGCTTGGAACTTGCTGCCTCGGTCGAAAGAGCGAAGGCTCAGGAGTTGGCAGCAGCAGAAGCGAAAGCCCTTCTTGTTGAAGAAAAGAAAAGATCCGATCAACTGCTCGCTTCGACTGCGAAAATTGACCAGAAAATTGATACTCTTAACAAGGGGATTGATGGGGTAGGGCAGGATCTCAAAAATGTGGGTGAAGGATTGGTCGGAGTGGGCGAAAAAATTTCCACTGTTTCGCAAGATGTCAGCAGTGTAAAGGAAGGTGTATCCAAAGTTGAAAAAGAAGTTCAGGAATCGGTCGAGGTCCAGAAGGAAAACTTTCGCAAACTTAATGAAAGACAGACCCGTTCCGTCAATGAGATCTACACGAGATACGAACAAAATAAGGTTAGCCTGCAGTTGGATTTTACCTACAAGGGGGGGCTTCTCCGTTCAGACCAGAAGGATTCCTTCTCGATGGATACGATTTTGATGGTGGATGGATCATTCGCCTATGCACTTGTTCATGCCAAGGACAGTCCATTCCGGGTTGAATTTCGTCCACGCGAACTCGTTGCTGTAAGCGGTCGAATTACCGGTCCCAAATTGAAACAACCAATCGAAGTCAAAGAAATTGCATTCATGGACGATCCTCGAATCATGATTGTTCCTCTTTATGTGAATCCGGATGAACTCAGAAAAACTTCTGAGATTGAATTATTTCAGGCTCCTGAAAATCCGTTTCTTTTCGATGATGCAGTGGTTATTGATGTAAAAGATGGTCGGTTTGGGCAGACAAAATGCCAGAGAGATGAGAAAGACGGACGTTACATCGAGGTGGATGAAAAGTACTTTGCATTCCTCACCGGTGCCTTTAATCCAGGAAAGGGAGATTTGGTTTTTTCACAGAAAGCAGAACTGCTTGGAATTATGGTGAATGGTGATTACGCTTTTCATGTTAAAAATCTCGGTGGTCGTATAGAGAGTGGTTCCAGAACCATCCTTGGAAGTTCTTTTGATCCCCAAAAAACCAATCCTCTTTTAAAATCTCTCAATCGTAAGCTAGCTGGACTCAACCAGAAATTTAAATACTAGTACTTGAGATTTCCGTGAGCTCATCCAGCAAGGATTCTTTGGACAAAGATAATTCACAAGATTCATCTACGGGTGGATGGCTAGGCAAAGCGTTAAATAACCGGGGGTTTTTTCGGAACCTTATCGAAGTGCCTAAAGATAAGGCCCCTTGGTCGGTTGTTTTCTTGTTTATTTTAGCTGCCTACCTACTCAGTTTTTGGGTTCGTTTGGAATGGATCGATTACGCACAGGCTCATTTTGTGAACGAAAAGGGAGAGGTTGAGTTCTTACGTCCTGATATGGTTAAGGATGGAGTGGCTTTGGCTAATACCCATGACAGCTTCTATTTTGGCACCATTGTTCAGAAAGCAGCACTAGGCAGGCATCAAAATAATAGCCTGATTCCTGAAGTATACCAAAACGGGATGATTACTGCGCTGCCCTATTGGTTGATCAAATTATTCCCCTCACTGACCATTGAACAGTTACTTCTGTGGTTGCCCGTCTATGTGTCCGGACTGGTTTGTATTCCTATTATACTAATTGGAAGACTCTATGGGTCGTCCGTTCTTGGCTTTGGTGCCGCCTGTCTCGCCGTAATTACTCACAGTTACTACAACCGGACTCTGGCGGGATATTATGATACCGATATTTTTGCGATTACTTCACCTGCCTTTTCAGTTTTCTTTCTTCTTGCTGCATCTAGAAAGAGTTCAATCGGATACTTGGTTCTGGCTGCAATTTCTCTTTTGCTGGGGCGTTTTTTTTACACTTCCCTGCAGTCCATCACCTGTTCGATAGCAATTGGTTTTCTTGGTTTCCAGAGCTTTTTATTTCTGGGTTCATTTCTTTCTCAGCGTAGTAGACAAAAGAACCTGCGGGTCAAGAATTCCCAAGGATTTTCATTCTGGACAGCAAGTCTCTTTCTTATTGGTTGGTCATTATTCGCGGAAGAGTGGTCCGGGGGTACTTTTATTGATAAAAATTTCCCTATCTTTTTATTGGGCATAATCTTGCCTGTTCTTTTTTACTTTTTGACGCAAAAATATTTGAAAGATCAAAATTCTGAGCAGGAATCCTTGAATCAAGGGATCTTTGAGAAAGTCAGAGGTGGTTTCTTTTGGGTAAATCTTGCTCTACTAGTGATGCTAGCTGGCGGGATTTTCCCTGCGACCAATTTTGGGCCGTATTCGGGAACCTGGTCAAAATTGTTTGGCGGGCTTAAGAGTTACTCTGTCATTGGCAATACCGGAGCGACTACTGGAGAGGCCGAAACTTTGAAGTTTCTTGATGTAAAAACCACTATCCGTGAAGCCAGTAAAATTCCTTTCGAGGTGGTCAGGAACCGAATTCTTGCTGATACCCCGATCTGCTCCTGCCCAAGATGCATGCCTGAAGGAATCGCGAAAGCAGGTTTTCTCATTCCTGCATCCTTGATGGGATTGATTGGCTTAGCTCTGTTGATGTTTCGATACTGGGAATTTTGTATCACCCTGCCTTTTTTGGGTATTGCTTACAACTGTTTCCAAGGGAATGTTGGCCTAAGGTTTACGGTACATGTTGGAAATTATGCTGCCATCGGACTGGTCTTTTTGCTTTTGGTGTTAGTCTGGGGTTTGACCCGATTTCTATTGAGAACAAGTAAGAGGGGTGAATGCTTTTTTGCGAAGGCAAGATGGGTGAATTGGTTGGTGGTCCTGCTACTGGTATGTTGGTTTGCACGTCCTAATTTAAATCATGCAGCCAATTATCATTCGCATGTAGTATATCCGATTAAATCGATGGAAGTATTGGAGAAATTAAATGAGGCTTCTGAACCAGACGATTTTGTGGTTACCTGGTGGGATTATGGGTCGGGTTGCTGGTTCCATGGGGATACCAGAACCTTTACTTCACCGGCACACCAAACGGACGATAATTTCCTCAGTTCAGAGATTTTGAGATCCACCTCGCTCCAGAAAGCAGTCAATCTTTCCCGACTAAAAACAGAAACTTTTAAGAAAATTGCAGAAACCCGTCTGCGAGGAGAGAAGCCCAAGTATGGAACGGCGGTAAAATCAATTTTCAGGGACGGTGAAATGGATCAGCCTCTTTACCAATCCATTTTATCCGATGCGGAAAGCCCAAATTTTCAACTTCCTCCAAAGACTCAGGATACCTTTATTTTTCTTCCTTACGAAATTCTGAGAATTTTTCCCACAATTCTTAGCTTTAGTTCCCGAAACCTTTACTTTTCCGGGAATGAAGGGAGTAATTCTGCTGCGATCAGGGAACCGCCAATGATGATCCTGCGAGGAGGTCGCAGACAGGGTAGCAGTTATGTGTTTGAGAACGGGTACAGGATAGACAAAAGAGGCTATCTTATTGTCAATGCTGAGAATCAGGGGGCAATATCCTACGGTCAGGCCTTTGAAGTGGATGAGAGTGGTGGTCCCGCAAAAATAATTTCATCCATTAACCTTGAGGGATTGAACATTCCTTTGAGGAGTGACCCTGCCAATGGAAGGCGTATTCTTTTTCTGCCCAAGCGGGGCGATCTAGTAATTCTCTCAGCCGATACTTACCGTTCTTCTTTCGCCCGAAGATTTTTACTCAATCGTTTTGATCAAAAAGCCTACGATCATCCAATCTTTAAGGAAGGTGCCAATCCAAGGAAACAACCTTTTTTCACCCAGGCCGATTGGGTTACCAGTCAAGGATCCAAAATTATGCTCAACATGCGTGGGGGGTATCGGATTGAGGCAGATTTATCCACTTTGCGTGCAAAATTGCCAAATTCTTCCGAGTTGATTCCTTTTTCTTTCCACCGAAAAATACATCATGAAACTACCGGAAAACTAATCGATTCTCCTTCCCAAAATAATGCTGAAGCAAGGTTTCATTTGATCCAGACCACCATACCCACATTTTTAGGCGATCGGGATTATACCGTGCCTTCTGGTGGTAAAACCATTAAGGAGATTGCACAAAGTTTTGGTGTGAAAGAGACCGCACTCTCCAGTTATTCGGGCTTTTCGGTAGGTCACAACTTCAAGGGCGGAGAGAAAATAATAATTCCTGGACTGGGGTATCGTATGGGGCAGGCGTGGTTTTTTATGGACCAGGAAGCCTTTGATAGCTTGCTTGTTCGTGGCTATTTTATGGAAGATCTTGATCCTGATTTATTCGAAAAAGTATACAGCACAACCTGGGGAAAAGTTTATAAAATAATCGCAAACTAATTGGCAATTTTGGGGGCATCAAAAGATGCAAAAATTTCTTGTATAATATACTACGCGAGTCTACATTTTGTACATTCCCTTATGAAAGCCATTATTTCCACCACCCTCCTTCCATTATTTCTCCTTTGTTTTTTGAGTGCCCAAGCCTGGGCGATTCAGTCTAAAGGAGCCATCATTATTGCAAGTATGGAAGGAGATGTCACGGTGACCAACAATGAGACGGGGGTAGCACTTTCCTCAGACAGGGTAAAGACTGGTGGACTCATTTTTGACGGCCACACAGTAACTACCGGGCCTGGTGCCAAAGCTGTCCTTCTTTTTTCCTCCGGAACCATTACCACATTGAAGGCAGAATCTGTTCTAAACATCAAAAAGTTTGCTCAGGAAAAATTTGATCCTAAGGCCGCAGGGAAGCTTGGAGATCGAAAAGATGAGCCCAGTCCATCGGAAACGATCATCGATCTAAATCTTGGTGACATGGTGGTAGATGTGAAAAAGCTCAAAAAAGAATCCAGCTTCAATATCGATTCTCCCGTGGGTACCGCAGGTATCCGTGGTACTGTTCCCGCTATTCAGGTGCTTAAGCTCCCTGACGGAGGGTTTACTCAAAACACATCGATGCTTCGGGGGGAGATTGCCTTTACTCCCCGGGCTGGAGGGCCAGCCACTTTCTTGGGGCCAGGTCAAAGCCTTTCCATTGGAATCGGTGCAAACGGTCTGATGCTTCCTGCACAACTTGGTCGTGTTGATATGTCCGTGATGAAAGCGATTGAGGCAGAGGTGGAGCAGGCAGCTGCTGCCAGCGGTGCCGCACCTGCTGATAGTGAGCCCAGTGGGGATACCCCTCAGGGTGCTTCCGAAGAGGACGCTCCCTCTGAAGACGAACTCAATGAGTCAGATGATGAAAGACAGGCATCTGCCAAAGGAGTTGGGGACGATGAGAACAGCACCGATGCCGTTGCACTTGAAAAAGCAGGCCTTATAGATTTGGATGATGCGGATCAAAAATCCAAGGTTGGGTCATATGTTGAAGTAACTGCAAAAGCTTCTAAGGCTTACGCAGATAAACTAAAGGATACCGATGGAGATGGAGTGCCTGATGTGGAAGATAGTTTCCCAGAAGATCGTAATCTTAGAACAAGAAGAAATGTTTCTGGTGAGGAAAGTCAAAATAGCAAAAAAGACGGTGCATCCTTTATCAGTTCTCTGAAGGATAATATTAACGATGTGGTTGATGTTACTGTGGAAGCCGAAGCACTGGGGATTAAGGACAAAGACAAGATGTTCGATAGTTTGCTTGAATATTCTGAGAATGCTGGTGCAGTGAAAGAAGTTGTTAAAGTAGCGGCAGATTTAGATGCAAAAGATTCCGAAAGCCTCGATAAGGTTTTCAAAAATGTTGATAAGGCCGCAGATTTAAAGGAAGTGATGGATGTTGCGAGAGATGCTCTTGGTTCAGATGATGGTTCCGGATCTAAGAAATTAGATGCATCCAAGAAGAGCATTCTCTCAAGCACATTAAAAAATGCAGACAAGGCTGATAAGGTTAAG
>Ga0181596_10001051_pt1 | contig 28322 bp, 21 predicted proteins | sample 041ome_6_FD_148655 | JGI IMG/M metagenome (GOLD analysis project Ga0181596, IMG submission 148655) | Coastal salt marsh microbial communities from the Groves Creek Marsh, Skidaway Island, Georgia - 041402US metaG (spades assembly) | ecosystem: Environmental > Aquatic > Marine > Intertidal zone... | reverse complement strand
CTCTTAAGATGTTTGGGTACCACGCCATCCTTGGTGTGCAAGTCGATTGGGTAAAAGGAGTAACACAGGGCATCATCAAATATTCTGCCGTGCTGGTAGTCATGGACGGTAAGGGTTGTCTCCCCTTTGATACGAAAAGTCTCACGGGTTGCGGTCTCGTTCATCATTCTGTCAATGCTGGCATTCTTTCCTCCAGGGATAGTCTTGAGAAACTTTAGCATTCTCAGAACTGATTTTCTACCTGCCAAGTTGGTTTGGGTTTGGGTGCCCGCATCCGTGGAATCGGCCCCAAAGATATGATTCACATTTCCTCGGGTACTACGGATTGGTTGCATCACATTACCGCTCCAGGTATCTCCTTTCTGTAAGCGACCTTCCTTGATGGCCTCATTGTACATTTGTTGAATTTGCGTGGCGTTTTTGTTGACTACTGCCATATCCAGTCCCTTGTAAATTACTACCTGCGTGCCAGGCTGTCGCTCGTCTCCACGCAACCGCTCAAATCCTAACATCCCAACCACGGTAGCATTTCCAGTGCAGTCTATAATCTGTTTGCAACGCAATGAATAGCTGACTCCCTGCCCTCGAACATCAACCATCCAGCCCTCGGGAACTTGGCTAACCTTTTCTGGGAATTGATAGTAAGCGAGGGATACGCCTGCATCCAAGCAGGCTTCTTCCGCAAGCAGGGAATACAACTGACCATTTAAATCAACATGATAGGGCACATGGGATCGGTGGTTTTTCGTGAAATCCTGAAGCTTGCGACCATCCATTTCCACAGATTTTTCGACCAGTTCCCAACCAATTCCGGAAATGACTTGCTTGCCCCAAGCGTGAAAAAGTCCAGGGAAGCAAACACCACCGGTAGTCGTGGTTCCACCCAATTGGGAATTTCTTTCAAGCAGAACAGTCTTGGCTCCCAGGCGACCGGCTTGGATAGCTGCAACATGTCCGGCGGACCCACCACCGACAACCAGAATATCGACATCAAGAATCGAAGTATCTTTGTTTACTGCAGGAGGGTTCTTGGCCGTTGCCTTACAGACCAGACCCGAGGATGCAAGGATCGCTGTTCCAGCAACTTTCGATTTAATAAAGTTTCTTCGGTTCATAATTTGATAAATTGAAAATAAATTTTATAGCTTTTGACCATACTCCAAATCCTAGACCTTTGATTTGAGAATGAGAGTATGAAAATTTTTTTAACTTAATGAGTAAGGTTTTAAGAAGTTCAAATAGTACTTCCTAAACTAAAAAGTAAGAATTGTGTAATAGCAGATAACAAGAAGAAACCAGATATAGTTATAAATTATTTTTGGCAGTAAAAAGGCGTTGGTATGCCGTGCTGGTGTGTATTTCAATTTTACCATCTTCCTCCTTGCAAAAGCGAGCGACTAGGTTCATTTCCTCTGCTTTTTTCATGCCTTCTTTCAACCCTAACACCATCAATGCAGTGGCCCATGCATCCGCATCCCTTGCGGTGGGGGCAAATGCATTGACTGCGATTAAATGATGTTCAATAGGATATCCCGTTTGGGGGTTGAGTAAGTGAGAGGCATTTTGAGTGGATTTTGGGTTTGGTTTTTTAAGTCGGTAAGTACCCGATGTGGCCACAGCATAGTTTCGAAGTGGAACGGATACCATTTCACCTTTCCCTCTCTCAAGTCCAACGATCCAGCCTTTTCCTTTTTTCCCTCTCCCGTGAGCCCTTACTTCGCCACCGATTTCAACCAGGTAGTTCTGTAAACCATAGCGTTCTAATAATTCACAGATTTGATCAATGATTTCTCCCTTAGCCGACCCGGATAAATCGAGCTTTAGATCCGGGTGTTTTTTGCAGACGCGGTGCTTGGGTAAGATCTCTAGTTGGAGCATCCCTGAAGAATGGAGTGCTTCGAAAACCTCTTCATCTTTGGGAATCGTGGAGCGGTTTTTTCCATCCGGTCCAAAACCCCAAAGGTTTACGATTTGCCCAATCGCAGGATCGAAAGTTCCTGCTGTTTGTTGATGCATCCACTGAGCATGCTTTAATAGCTCATGGATTTCGGGATGAATTGCGACGGGTTCGGTGCTTTTATTGGAATTAAATTTCGAAAGGTCTGAATCTTTTCGCCAATGAGAATAAATCTTTTCGTAGTGAGCCAATCTTTGACTGATCGATTTTTTTAGATCTTCGCGATCGATGGATTTATGGGGCAGTACTTTAACCGCCCAGGTCGTACCCAAGGCGTTGCCATTGAGTTCGAACAGATAGAGCGGTTGACCTTCCTGATCAGTACAACTGACGAGGAATAAGCAGACTGTGGTTAATAAATATAGCCGCTGCACAGCCAAATTACTAAAAAGAAGAGGAAAAATTCTACCTACTTCTTCCCCGGTCCAGGAGTGCTTGTAATTCCGAATTAAGTTTTTCCGTCATCTCAGGATTGGATTTTGCAAGATTCACCCTTTCACCCGGGTCTTTTTCCAGATTGACCAACATCAGGCGATCAACATTTTCATTAGCAAGTTGCTCTTCGACTTTAACATTGCGTGCCATTTTTTTGGCATGTCGTAGCAGTTTCCATTTTCCTTTGCGAAATCCGAAGTTCCCTTTGCCCCCGTTATCCTGCTGAATCAAGTGTTCACGACCTTTGGCTCCATCTTTACCGAGTAAGGCACCCATTACATCCAAGCTATCGATGTAAGATTCTTCAGGAATAGAGAGTTCCAGATGACTGGCTAAACTGGTAGCCAAATCAATCGTACAAACCACTTCATCCGAGACACCAGGCTCAATGGTGCCTGGCCACCAAGTGATGAAAGGAGTACGGGTGCCACCTTCGAAAATACTGTATTTACCGCCCTTGTAAGGGCCGGCTGGCTTATGATCTCCCATGAATTCAAGGGCACCGTCCTTATAACCGTCATCTCCTACAGGTCCGTTGTCTGAACAGAAAACAATCATGGTATTTTTTTCCAAGCCTTGTTCCTTGAGAATACGGACTATTTCGCCGACACACCAATCGAGTTGCACGATGACATCTCCTCGGTAACTGAGGCCTGATTTTCCTTTGAAGCGCTCGTGCGGAATACGCGGAACATGAAGGTCGTGTGACGCAAAAAAGAGAAAGAATGGGTCTTTCTTATTTTGCTTAATCCATTCCTCGGATTTCTCTACCCATTTATCCGCCAGATCTTCATCCCTAAATCGGGCAGAATGCCCACCCGTGTAAAAACCGATCCTGCTGATCCCATTATGAATGGTGGAATTATGACCATGGGACCAATCCATTTTGAGGGTATGCCTGTGTGTAATGCCTGTTGGGTGGTCAGGACTTGGTTTTTTGTAACCCACCCAAAGCGGGTCGGATGGATCAAGATTTAGCACGCGACTGTTTTCCACATATACCTGAGGCACGCGGTCGTTGGTGGTAGGAAGTAAGAAGTTATAATCAAAGCCGATTTCTCTGGGGCCAGGCTTTAGCTCCCCATTCCAGTCAGGACCTTTTCCAGTGGCTCCTAATCCCAAGTGCCATTTTCCAATCACTGCGGTTTTGTAGCCTGCTCTTTTGAGCAAATCTCCGATCGTTTTCTCACCAGGCTGAATGATGGAAGGACCATTGGGGGGAGCGATTCCCGTTCCTTCTCTACGAAAGGCATAGTTGCCGGTAAGGAAAGAATATCGTGTTGGTGTGCAGGTGGAAGCGGAGCAATAGCCGCTGGTAAACCGAAGCCCTTCCTCGGCCAATTGGTCAATATGGGGAGTTTTCAGGTTCTTTGGCTTGGCTCCATAGCAACCAATATCTCCAAATCCTAGATCATCTGCCATGATCACAATGACATTCGGTTTACTTGCCATCGCATGGATGCCCAAGGAAACTGCAAGAAGGGTTAGGTAAATATATTTCATCTTTCTGTTTGGTTAAAAATCTTGGCGGGGCGATCAGGGTTTGGAATTCATAATTGCTTCGATCTCATCGGGTTCAATGGGGGCATTTTTAGTGAGAATCAAAGGTCCTTTGGGGGTGATGACAATGTTTTCTTCCAGTCGAATGCCAATTTTCTCCTGGGGGATGTAAATGCCGGGCTCAACCGTGAAGACAGAATTTTCTTTGAGTACGGATTGTCCATTACTTACATCATGTACATCCAAGCCCAGTGAGTGACCCAGTCCATGCATGAAATATTTTCTGCATGCAGGATTTTTAGGGTCCTGGTTTTTGATGTCCCGCAAAGAAAGAAGTTTGAGAGAAACAAGTTCCTCATTCATCAGATCCTGAGCTTCTCTCGTCCATTCCTTCAGTGATTTACCTGCGGATGCATTTTCGATCGATGTTTTTAAGACCCGTAAGACTGCATTATAGACTGCACGCTGCCTGCGGTTAAATTTTCCACTCAGCGGAATGGTGCGGGTAAGATCGGCATTGTAGTTTGCATAACTCGCCCCTACATCCATCAGCAAAAGATCACCCTTTTTGCAGGGTTGGTCGTTCTGCAGATAGTGGAGCACGCAGGCATTCCTGCCTGAGGCAACAATTGGACCATAAGCAAACTTGCATCGATTGGAAATAAAGCTGCGGGCCCACTCCGCTTCGACCTCATATTCTATCATGCCGGGCTTCATCACTTCGAGCACCCGCCTGTATCCAGAAACGGTTACCTGGACAGCTTGCTGAATCAGCTCGATTTCCTGCGGTTTCTTTACAAAGCGGAGTTCGTGCAAGAGGGGAGCCAGTCTACCGAGTTTCCGCTTGGGGTAGCGCTTGCGGATTTCCTTTTTAAATCTTTGGTCCCTGGTTTCCACAGGATTATCGGCCCGTTGATGCTCATTGTCATTGAGGGAAAAAGTTTTGCTGCCACGGGCTAGAGTAGAGTAGACGGACCAAAATTCATCGAGCCAGTGGATTCTGGAAATTCCCGAAAGGGTACGGGCATCATTTTTATCAAGTTTGTACCCTTCCCAAATTTTTAAAAGTTCATCGGGTCTGCGAATAAATAGAATCGCACGGTCTCTGGCGTTTTGAGCACCAGGATTCAAGACCAATATCGATTCTTCCTGCTCAATCCCGGAGAGATAAAATAAGTCAGAATTGGGATGGTAGGGAAGCGTGCCATCCGCATTGCTGGGCATCAGATCATTGGCATTGATGATCCCAATTGTATCCTTTGGGAGCAATTCCAGTAAATGCTTTCGGTTTAGCTTGAATAAGCCAGGGTCAATCGGGTGGTGTCTCAAAATAGTTCGGAGCTAGTGATGAAGGATGTCTCTGAAATACGGAGGAAGCATTAAAATTATGCTGATTCAATTTTTAAGAACGGGCAAGCCCAAGGCCTTTTAGGGCTTATCAATCATCTCGATCTCCAGAAGATATACATTGTTGACGCTATCAAATAAAGGAAGTTGGGATTTTGAGTTAAGATCGGTCAAATTGATAGTAAAATTACTGATAGCAGACCACGACAAGGGCTTATCTTTTTTCCCCTGAAATTGGTCGATCGTAAAAATAACCTTTTGTGTTTCCTGTCCTGATATTTTGCGGGTTGTATGAAAATCCCCAATCTCTTTCCCATGCCCGAGGAAACGGCTCGCAGTATTTAACCGTAATATCAAGTCCTTCCCTTGCGGATTAATCGTCAGGCATAAGGCAAGGTCATCCGAACACTCAAGTTCTGGGTTCTGGAAAATGTATCCTGTAAGATTATTTCCATTTTGCGTCGCCCAGTTTTCGGTGCCCTGTGAAAAATCATCAATTAAGCGTGATTTAGGAATATCGTTGAGAGCATTCAGATCGAGATCTTTGGGCTCATAAATCTGTTCAACGGAATTTACAGCGATGGTTTCAGTGGATCCATTTTGCAAAGTGATGACCTTATCGAGTTTGTAGCGACACAGAGCAAAAGCATAGATGGGTAATTTGGGATAAACTGGGAACCGTGCAGTGTAGTGGCTTTGGTTATTCGAAAGATGTAAATCCGCTGGAGCGCTTTTCCAAAACCGGGTTCGGGAGTTTGGGTCGTAACTGTAGTAGATTTCCACATCTTGCAGATTCTTTAAATCTTTGGGGACTGCGGTGAATACAGCTTCTCCATCCGTAATTTCCAGTATGGATTCTGGAGTGCGGGGAAGATAAGCCTTTTCTCCCTTTAAGTATCGGCCAAACCATTGGTTCAGCAGTACCCATTGTTCTGAGCCCGGTCCATGGTTTTTGTGGAGGTTAGCGGAAACCCGCCATTCGTCGTGGGGCAGTAAATTCATCGCATGCTGAATACGCTCATAGGTGGAATGGAAATCATTTGAAGAGGTAATGAAAGCGACCGGGCATTGAACGAGCGGCCAGGTTGAACTGCAATCGATAGTATTTTTATAAAGCTCAAGATGCTGAAAATGTGCCCTTGTGCTACTTCGAGGAATTCCAGACAGATCTATATGACGGAACCCCGTGCCACCGACAAAGGGTACAACTGCTTTCAATCTTGGGTCGATCGCATTCATTGCCGTAATTACTCCTCCCATGGAAAATCCGGCAAATCCGATCCGATTCGCATCCACTTCCGCTTGTTGCTCCAAAAAGGTGATCCCCCGCTTTCCAGCTACGGCGAGAAGAAACCAGTTTGAATTTCTAGGGCTGGGTACCGGATCAATCGAATGCTCATCTGGCACTAAGGTTCTTTTCCATTGTTTACGCAGAGCCTTTTTGTAAAATCTGGGTCCTTGGGTTGGGTCAACTTTTACCCAGTCTGTATTTTCCTCGATATCCTGCTCCATCGGGCGTCCCAACCAATTGATGTCGATTACCGCATATCCTTGGGTGGCGAAGTACTTGCCCCGTGCCCGTTCTGCCCGTTGCCCACCCCCATGAGTCCATACAAAAGCGGGGTGTTTGCCGGGCTTGTTGGGGAAGGAGTAGTACGCGGCTACTCGGGCAACGGCTCCCTTAAAGGTCCCGACTTTATAAGTCAGGTATTGGATGACCACATCATCTTCCTTCCATTCCTTGATTACTTTTACATCGAGGTCTTCTTTTGTGGAGTCATAGGCTCCCCACAGTTCTTTTGCTGTTTTGGGAACTTGCTCGGCCGACTGGTAGGGAAGAAAAGTATCTACACCCCATGTGGCAAGAGATGAAAAAATAAACAAGGATAAGGGTGAGAAAAGACGGATCATAAATTCGGAGAAGTTCTACCTAAAGTCTCAAGCAGAAGGTTGGTTCAATGTCACCCGCAATCAGGCAGATGTCCTCTTTTTAAATTAGAGAAGGGAGCGGATTTCTTCTGCAATTATTGAAATGCCCCGGGATACAATTTCATCATCCTGAGCAAAGGTTATGCGAATGCACTTATCTTTGTGATCCCAGTTGTCGGTCAAACCGGGAAAAAAGTAATGCCCGGGAACAATCAAGACACCTTTCTTTCTGAGGCGTTGGTAAAGTTCCTCAGCAGTAATCGGCAACTGATCTAGCCATAGCCACAGAAACAGAGCACCCTCGGGTTTGTGAATTGCATAAGGCAAACCTTTCAATTCCTCCTTCAATTGATTGACGGCCCGCTTGGATTTATTTCCGTAAAAAGGGCGGATAACTTCTTTGCTCAGTCTTAGAATTTCGCCACTACGGACAAGGTCCAAGGCAAGGGCAGGACCCAGGCTGCCCGGGGCCAGGCTGAATACCGAAGTCATACGGGACACCAAGCGGATAATTTCCTTACTGGCTAAAACAATACCGGTGCGAAGGGTGGGTAGCCCAAACTTGGATAAACTTAAGCACAAAATTAAATCTTCATCCCAGACTGGTGTTACCTCCGTTTGCATAGCATAGGGAAAGGGTGCTCCGTATGCATTGTCGAGAATCAGAGGTTTTCCGGCTGATTTCGTCAGAGTACGCAAGCGGGAGATTTCCTCATCCGTCACCACATTGCCCGTCGGATTGGTCGGACGAGAGAGGCAGAGGGCACCGACCTCATCACTGATTTCAAGTCCGTCAAAATCCACCCGGTATTTGAAGAGGTGATCATCAAGCCTTTCGATTTCCGGTCGTCGGGCAGTGAAGAAATCGGAAGTCAATCCCACTTCGGTATACCCAATATACTCGGGCGTGAGCGGCAGCATAATTTTGCGTTTCTGTCCGCCACTAAATTCTCCAGCAAATAAATTGAAGAGGGAAAGAAAAGCATTCTGGCTCCCATTGGTCAGGGCGAAATTTTCGGGCCCGACATCCCATCCATATGATTGTTGGAAGAGCTCCGCGAGTGCTTCAAGAAAAGGCATCGCACCCTGAGGAGTATCGTAATTCCCGATCAACCGTTCGAACTCTCCTGGTTGGTCAAGAATCGCTTCCATCCTCTTTCGGGCAGCCTGCTGGATTTCAGGAATATGTGCGGGGTTTCCTCCGCCCAACATCAATGGTGCAGGGTCAGCGGAAAGAGCCATTCCCAGATCATCCATCAACTCAGCAATGCCAATTTTGCCCGCAAACCGTTTTCCAAATTCTGAAAATTCCTCGTGCATAAATGCCTACCTAAAGGGTTCCTGATTTCAGGCTCTTTCTGAACGAGGAAGGGGACTGTCCGGTCACTCGGTTGAAGACCACAGACATTCGTTCGGGGTCATTGAAGCCACAGCGTTCGGAAATGAGCCCTACGGAATAATTTGTTTCCGCGAGTAATCTCCGGGCCTGGTTTACCCGCATGCGGCAGAGCATTTCCCAGGGAGTGCGTTGAAAATATTCCTTGAAGCGACGCTCCAGGGTTCGTCTGGCAACACGAAGGTCTCCGCACATTGAACTAATGGAAATAGGCTGTTGCATTTTTTCGGTCAGGTAGGACATGGCCCGTCGTAAGAGAGCATCATCAACCGCCAAGTGATTGGCTGAATGGCGCAAAACAACCCCGCTTGGAGGAATTAATGCCCGATTCGGATCATGGGGTGTCTTAGATAAAATAGCATCCATGGCCAGGCCGACTTTTTCCCCCAAGGCTTCCCAGGGAATGGCAACACTTGAAAGGGTGGGAAAAGTGAGGTTGCAGACCAGGGGGTCGTCATTGGCACCAATAATGGCGACATCGTTGGGCACCTCCAATCCCAGTTGTCCGCAGGCACCACACAAAAAGCGGCCCAGAGGATCATGAACCGCAAAGATGGCGGTGGGTTTGGGAAGTGCATGCAGCCAGTCTTCCAGATCCGGGCTTGGTTTACGGAAAGACTCACTGTATCGTGCATCTTCAAAGCCTGTTTCTATGTGGGTGAAAATCGGAGTTTCCAGGCACTCGACTCCTTTCTTAAATCCTTCGATTCGTTGACTGGAATAGGGGGTGCCGTTTCCCAGACAGGCGAGACTACGGAATCCAGCGTTGGAAAAAGCTTCGGCTGCTTCTCTTCCCACTGCCCAGTCGTCCACATCGACCGATATACATCCATCCACTCTTTCATCAGTTGCCACGAGGATAGTCGGAGCAAGTTTGGCTAACTTCAAAAGTTCTTTGGAACGGTTGGGCAGAATTTCCAGAATGAGACCAGCGGGTTTAATCTGTTTGATCAAATTTTCGAGCTCACCAATTTCCCGGTGAATACTGAGGATACGGTAGTCCTGTGCCCGGCCCGCAAACTTGGCTAGTGCCGGAGTTAGGCGACGAAGAAACACTTCGGACATAATTACTGCCACAGGTTGGCTCATGAAAAACTAGTAAGGGAAACTTTTTGGCGTAATACAACAGAAATTATACGCAATTTGCGGTTTTGTTTTTGCGGTCATTTAAGTAAAGTACTCTTTTATTTTTTAAATAATCAGGTCCAACCCTTAACCCTTATTTCATTATGGCCCACTTCCCTTGTGATAAAATTGCCTACGAAGGCTCCAGTTCCAAAAACCCGCTCGCATTCAAGCACTACAACCCTGAGGAGATCGTGGGTGGCAAGACAATGAAGGAGCACCTCCGCTTTGCTGCGCCGTACTGGCATGTGATGCGTAATGTTTTGGCCGATCCTTTTGGCGGCGGTACCGCACAGATGCCCTGGGATGACGGGAGCGATTCGGTGGGAAATGCATTGGCTCGGGTGGATGTCTTTTTTGAATTTCTCGAAAAAATGGGGATTGAGTACTACTGCTGGCACGATCGGGATATTGCTCCTGAGCTCAATGATCTGTCTGCATCCAATGACGCCCTTGATCAGGTAGTGGCAAAGCTTAAATCCAGGCAGGAAGAAACCGGGGTCAAGTTACTCTGGGGTACGGCCTGCCTTTTTGCCCATGCCCGTTACTCGCAGGGAGCGGCTACTTCTCCGGATGCTAATGTGTATGCGTACGCTGGTGCTCAGGTAAAGAAAGCACTGGAAGCAACCAAGGAACTGGATGGCTTGGGCTACACCTTTTGGGGCGGTCGGGAAGGATACTCCACATTGCTCAATACCAATATGAAACGTGAACTCGATCACTTGGCTGCTTTTCTGCACATGGCGATTGAGCATGCGGATAAGATCGGTTTCGACGGTCCTTTCTACATCGAGCCCAAGCCTCGTGAACCTTCCACTCATCAATACGACAGCGACTCCGCTGCCTGCCTGAATTTCCTTCGTGAGTACGGCTTGATGGACCGTTTTTCACTTAATATTGAAACCAACCACGCCACTCTCGCTGGTCACACCATGGAGCATGAACTAACCGTTGCCGCCAATGCCGGTAAATTGGGTAGTGTGGATGCCAACCGTGGTGATACTCTGATTGGGTGGGATACCGATCAGTTTCCCACCGATCTTTATCTTACCACTCAGGTTATGTTGGTGGTTTTAGGCATGGGTGGATTTACCACCGGAGGCCTGAACTTTGATGCCAAGCGCCGCCGTGAGTCTCATGAACCTATCGATTTAATGCACGCCCACATTGGGGGTATGGATACCTTTGCCCGTGGTCTTAAGATTGCTCATGCGATTCGTGAGGATGGCCGCTTGGCAGATTTTGTGGATCAGCGTTACTCCAGCTTTGATTCTGGAATCGGTGCCAAAGTGGAATCCGGTTCCTGTAGCTTCGAGGAACTGGAAACATATGCTCTGGCAAACGGGGAGCCTGGTCTGGCCAGTGGTCGTCAGGAAATGCTCGAGAATTTGATCAACGAATTCATCTAAATTGTCTTAATCCGATCCCTTCGGGGATATGAGGTATCATCCTATGAAAAAATTACCCTTTGTATTATCGCTTGGGCTTACGCTTTGCTTGGCTGGTCTCCCTTGCCTTGGCAAAAAAGATAAAAATTCCTTGCTTTTAAATAGCACGAGTGACTGGAAAAAGAATGCTCAAAAGATGGAAGGACTATTGCTCGATAAGGGCGTGCTTGCTCCTGTTGGTGAAGGTGGAATTTACCGCAGTAAGCTGGTAAGCTTTACCTCCAAGAGGGCAGCTAAATCGATTAATTTGTCTTGTTCTCCGATCTGGGAAAACTGGGAAGCAACCTCCAAGAAAGTAGCACCCCGGGTCCTCGGTGATGCTCCTATCTTTTTGGTCATGGGGCCCAAGGATTACTGGTTATTTGGTCGTAAAAAGGGATCTCCTAAAAAACCGGCCGGTTTTAAGCCCAAGAAAGTAAAACTCGAGGGATATGATGTTGAATTACTCACCACTCTAGACCCCAACCTCTACATTGCACCGGGTGGATTAAAAAAGGCAGAAAGTGGTTACCATGCCTGGCAGAGTCGGGATATGAAAAATTGGGTACATCATGGTTCTGTGACCCCATCACATGCAAAGTGGTCAACTACTGCTGAATTTGCAGACGGGAAGGCTTATATCTACTACGACTTTCCCAACGACCAGGACCCCCATGTATATGTGGATGATGATTTAACCGATGGCATACCCGGCAAAGATATGGGCCTGGCCTTTGACGATCCATCGGACGGATCGGACTGTGCGATCATACGCAGCCTGGACGGAAAGTTTCATTTGATCTATGAAGATTGGAGTCCGATCAATGCGGGAGCACATTCCTGGGATTCTCCTTTGGCTGGGCATGCAGTAAGTGATACGGGAGTTGGAGGTTTTAAAATTCTTCCACCAGCGGTTGATTACCGAACCAAACCGACCGGAAAATTTATCGAGTATCCACATCCTCACTGGCACTTAGAAAACCCGGAGAGATTTCCTGCAAAGAAGGGAGGGAATCGAGCTTTTGCCAGGTATGAGGTGCATGAGCCTGAGCAGCATGCGTATGGAGACTGGGGAGCGATTGCCATCGGTGGCAGGTATTATCTGGTGGCCGATTATCATCCTGCTCATGAAGCCATCCGTACCGCTCTCTTTACCTCACCCAGCCTAGATGAAAAATTCGAATACATTGGCGAGCTTGGCAGGGGGCATCCGGATCCGGATATCGGATTTGCTGAGGGTCAGTTTTATCTGATTAATCAGACCGCAAATGATTATGTCAGCCCTGGACCATGGGTGGAAAAAGTGGAGGTTCGTGTGGGAGTTGATGCTTCCAATAACGGCAAAGTAGATAGCTGGAGCGAATGGGTAGAAGTCAAAGAAACATATGATCACATCGCTGGTTTCTCCAAGCAGATTAAACGCATTCCGGCATCGATGGATCTTTCCAGCCTGCCCGAAGGACATGGTTTTTGTTTCGAACTGCGATTGTCGGATATCACTAAGAATAAGTCCAAGCCAATGATTGATCAGGTCGAGCTCAGTTTCCATCCCTGATAGGATTTACTTGATGAAGGTTATTAAAATGAAATCTTTGCTCTCTTTATTATTTGCCCTTTTCGGCTCCTCTATTTGTGCGAGGCAAAGCAGCCCCAATATTATTGTGATCATGTGTGACGATCTGGGCTACGGGGATGTACAGTGCCTTAACCCTGAAAATGGAAAGATCAAGACTCCGCATATCGACAAGCTGGCGAGCGAGGGCATGACCTTTACCGATGCCCACTCCGGTTCCTCTGTCTGTACTCCCACCCGTTATGGTTTATTGACCGGTCGATACTCCTGGAGGACTCGCCTGCAGAATGGAGTGGTTGGTGGGTTTGCTCCCTGCCTGATTGCGCAGGATCGCATGACTGTTGCCGGATTGCTGAAGAAGAGAGGCTACGCCACCGCCATTATAGGGAAGTGGCACCTCGACTTTCAGTATCAGGATCCCAAGTCTGGCAAAATTCTTGCCAAAGGGAAACATAAGCGTGCCCCAATCGGAGCAACGATACCGGATGGTCCAGTTCATCGTGGCTTTGATTATTTTCACGGGAATCACCACGCCGGTCATATGGACACCATTATCGAAAATGACCGGGTAATCGAGCGATTGGATGAGATTCATAACCTTCCCCGACTCACCGAAAAATCAGTAGAATATATTCAGCAGCGGGCAAAGACTCCCGATCAGCCTTTCTTCCTGTATGTGCCCCTTGGGTCCCCTCATACACCCATCGTGCCCACCAAGGAATGGCAGGGGAAGAGCGGGTTGGGAGATTATGGAGATTTTGTCATGCAGACCGATGCCACTGTGGGGGTGATCTCTTCGGCTTTGCAGAAACATGGATTTAGAGACAATACCCTTGTCATTTTCACCAGTGATAATGGCTGTTCCAAAGCAGCAGGAATTCCACAACTTCGTCAAAAGGGTCATCGTGTCAGTGCTCATTATCGTGGATCCAAGGCCGATTCCTGGGATGGCGGTCACCGTGTTCCTTTTATCGTTCGTTGGCCCGGCACGGTTAAAGCGGGCTCGGAGTCTGATCAATTAATCACTTTGGTGGATATGTTTGCCACCGTTTCGGAGATCACTGGAGTGGAAGCACCTACGATGGGCGAGGATAGTGTCAGCTTTCTTCCTGCACTTTCAGGTAAACCGATTCAGTCTTCCCGTAAAGGGGTCATCCATCACTCTATCTCCGGTCACTTTGGTTATCGCCAAGGGAAGTGGAAGCTAATTCTTGCCAGAGGCTCCGGTGGTTGGTCATCACCCAACGAAAAAGTCAGTAAGGGAGCTTTGGAGGCACAGCTTTACGATATGGAAGAAGACTCAGGCGAGAAAACCAACCTTTACCTTGAGCGTCCGGAGGTCGCCAATCGCTTGTTGGCAAACCTTACCTCTGACATCGAGCGTGGTCGTAGTACAGATGGTCCCACTGCCAAGAATGATCTTTCTAATATCAGGATTTGGAAAAGTGGCCGCGATTGAAGGTCGAAGAAGTCATCTGAGTAAACTTTCTTTGAAACGAATTTAAGAGTTGTCCATGCTTGGGAGCATTCGGATGCTCTTGATTCATGAGTAAGTGCTTTCTTTTTTTAACGGTTTTTACCGCTTTCTTCTTAAGCTTCTCTCATGGTGAAGTAGCCCTCTTTAACGGTCAGGATTTAAGTGGATGGCAGGCTCAGGATATGAGTTACTGGTCGGTCGTTGATGGGGTGATCGTGGGAACAGCCGGAGAAAAGAAAATCAAGGGAAACCAGTTTCTTTGGCACGAAAGAGAAGTTATCGATTTTCATTTATCTCTTTCCGTTCGTCAGGTTCCATTTGCCGCAAATGCTGGTATTCAATTCCGTTCCCAACCCAGAGCTGGTGGCTCTGCTTTTGGATACCAGGCGGATGTTGGAAAGGGGTGGTGGGGTACTCTTTACCATGAGCATGGCCGTGGCATACTTGCCAAAAATAGGAATACTGGAGGAGAGCACTTGAATCAGGAGGATTGGAACCAATATGAGATTTTAGCAATAGGTCCGGATATTTGGTTGTCCTTAAATGGTAGAATCACAGTAGCTATCCATGATCCTGAAGGTGAAAGAAGTGGTCGGATTGCTTTGCAGGTGCACGGCGGTATGCCCCAGCGGGTGGAGTACAAGGGCCTAAACCTTACTGAAAACCCAAAAGGCGGAATAGCAGGCTTAGATCAAAACTCCTTACGAGCACTTCTCCAAAAATAAAGACCAAGTTATTATTGAACCCCGTTAAATTTGTCGCCTGACGGGAGCAATATAAGGATGAGTAAAATTATAACATACAGATCATTGCTTTTCTTGGCTCTTGGAATTTCGTCATTTAGTTTATCTGGAAATTTAAAAGAAGCCGAGAACCCGAGGGGTTGGGCAAAAGTAGAATTTGGAAAGGTAGGGAACGAAGAGCAGGTAATTCAGACCTCGGGTACCCGAAAAATTGCTGGAATTTATCCTCACTTAACCACCTATTCGCAGAGCCGAAAAGATGGCAGGTTTTTCAAGCCAAGTCATGAAGAGTGCGGCATTGGAGCTGTAGTGCCATGGGCGGACAAATTATGGATGATTACCTATGCACCCCATAAACCCAGGGGTTCCGACCATAAGCTGTATTCGATCGACCACAACCTGACTATGACGGTACACTCGGAAAGTGTTGGGGGGACTCCGGCAGGCCGGATGATCCACCATGAATCAGAGCAGCTCTTTCTTGGCCATTATGTGATCGATAAAACCGGCAATATTCGGGTCATTAGTCCACAGAAAATGCCTGCCCGGGTAACCGCAATCATGAGGCATCTCAAGGATCCGGAAAACTTCGTCTATCTCTTCGATATGGAGAATATGTTTTATGAAATCAATGTGCATACCCTGGAGTTCACCAGATTGTTCGAGGATCCCATCCCCGGATACCATGGGAAAGGAGCGTATACATCTCAGGGCAGGGTGGTGGTATCCAATAATGGTGAGACTACCTTTGGTCATCTGGACCACCCTGATCACTGGCAGGTTTCGAAAAAGTTCACCGATCGGGTGAGCGAAGACCGTGGATGCCTGGCGACCTTCGATGGGGATAAATGGGAAGTCATCGAGCGGAGGCAGTACACCGAAGTAACCGGTCCAAGGGGCATTCACCCTACAGTCGATGGTTCCGATGATCCTGTCTGGGCGATTGGTTGGGATAAACGCTCCTTACGCCTTCAGGTGATGGAGGATGGAAAATTTCATTTATTTCTTCTTCCTAAGGGCTGTCTTAACAATGATGCGGCTCATGGTTGGTTCACGGAGTGGCCAAGAATTCGGGATGTCGGGCAGAAAGATCTGCTCATGGATATGCATGGCATGTTTTTTAAATTTCCTAGAAATTTTTCCTCTTCAAATAGTGCAGGGATTGGGCCAATTGGATCTCATATTCGTTACCTTCCTGATTTTTGCTTCTGGAATGGCAAGGTGGTGCTGGCCACCGATGAAGCAAGTATTCAGGGAAATCCTTTGGTTGGCCAGGCACAGTCGAATTTATGGTTTGGTGATTTTAATGAATTGAGAGAGTGGGGACCGAGAAATGCCGCCGGTTCGATTTACATGAATGATCAGGTGAAATCAGGAAAACCATCCGCTCCATTTTTAATCAATGGATTTCCGAAGAGAATGATTCATTTAGCATCGGATCAACCCGTCACATTCACCCTGGAGATCGACCGTGAAGGAAAGGGGGTCTTTGAAACCTATCGGTCCATCAAAGTCGATCGGTTTGCCTATCATATTTTTCCGGAGGATTTGGATGCTCAATGGATTCGGGTTCAAACGGATAAAACCTGCATTGCATCCGTATCCTTCCAGTTTTCTGATGATGAATTCCGCAATTTACCATCAGGAGAAAACTTATTTCGAGCCATTGCTAATCATGACGATGGAAATGTCAGTGCTGCTTTACTTTTTCCCAATGCCCATAATCGGGATTTGTCCGTGCTCTCTTCCAATGGGAAGGCCTATGACCTTGACCATGTGACCTTTGCATTCAAGCCGTTAGCCAGGGAGCCTCTTGCAGGCGATTGTATGAGCCCAGAGGTCGCCAAAAAATTGGGAGCAAGAATTGGGGGGGAGAAATTTAAGAAACAATCTCTCCGCGAGTTTCTTACTCCTAAAACCGAGTTCAAAGTGGATGATGCCTCGGTAATTGTGGTGAGCCGTGAGAATCGTTCTATCGTCGGGAAAAAAGGAAATTATACGGTGCTACGATTGCCCAAGGTGGCAGATTCCTATGATCAGCCTTTTGTTTTTGGACATCCGAGAATGCACCGGGAAGTTGAATCTGAGCGGATGCTCGCCAACATCCACGGAACTTTCTACGAGGTTCCGTTTTGGATCGTGGGTCAGGCACCTCTCTACACCAAGATGCGTCCCGTCAGTACCCACAATAAACAAATCTCAGATTTTACCACTTGGAATGGTTTACTGGTCTTAGCCGGGCTGAAGTCTGGTTTTTCCACTGGTGATCCCCGGGTCTATTCCTCTCATGATAAACAGACAGCTTTGTGGACGGGTGGAATCGATGAACTCTGGAAGTTTGGCAAACCGGTTGGGGTGGGGGGACCATGGAAAAACACAGCTGTCAAAGCGGACACTCCTTCTGATCTCTATCTTATGACCGGATATGACCGTAAAACGCTCATTCTAAAAGCAGATAAGCAGTGTACCATTACTGCGGAGATCGACATCGATCACTGGACTGGCTTTCATCCCTATAAATCTTTTCAACTCAAAGCTGGTGAAGAACTTACCTATGAATTCCTGGATGGATTCTCCGCTCATTGGATACGGTTTCATTCAAATGAGGATATTCGTGCTTCCGCTCAATTAATATACAGGTAGAGTTATGGGGTGATTTTACGCACCGCCTTTGTATTGATTTCATTCTGTTTTTGCCTAGAGGCAAAGAAATTAAATGTGGTTTTTATTCTGGCGGATGACATGGGTCGGGATACTTGGGGAGCATATGGAAGCAAGGATTGCCAGACTCCCAATATCGATCGTTTAGCGGAAGAGGGCACCCGCTTTGAACGGGCCTACTGTACCGTCGCCATGTGTGCCCCTTTTAGGCAGGAGCTATATAGTGGTCGGTCTCCATGGCGAACAGGTACCCTGCCAAATCATTCGAAATCAGTATCCGGGACCCAGAGCATTCCCCATTATCTTAAGCCCCTCGGTTACCGGGTTGCGTTGTTAGGTAAATCACATGTTGGACCCAAAGAATGTTATCCCTTTAAGATGCTTGGGGATGTCAGTAAGAAAATAGATGCCAATCCAGAAATCCTCAAACGATCCCGTCAGTTCTTTGATGATTGTCAGAAAAATAATGAGCCTTTTTGCCTCTTTATTGCGTCCCATGATTCGCATGCCCCTTTCACCACTGGCGATCAGTCCGCATACGATGCCGAAAAATTAAATGTTCCATCTTACTGGGTGGATACTCCCGAACTTCGTAAGGAAATGGTTAAGTATTATGCTGAGGTCACGAACTTTGATAGCTTGGTGGGAATGGTCCGTACAGAACTTGAGAAACGAAACCTTTGGGAAAACACTATTTTTATCGTTTGCAGTGAACAGGGCACTCAACTCCCCTTTGCCAAGTGGACCTGCTACGACAATGGTTTGCACATCGGCTTGGTACTTCGCTGGCCGGAGTTATCAAAAGAAGGAAGTGTGGTGGAAGAATTGGTCTCGATCGCGGATATCACTCCCACCTTGGTGCAGGAACTCGGAAGTAATTTACAGGAGGGTGATTGTGACGGAAAGAACATCGCCTCATTGATCAGGGGCAATGGTGAGCCTGTTTATCAATATGTGTACGGTGCCTTTACCAATTGTCGGATTATGGGCAACCGGGACCGAATCTTCCCTATCCGCTCGATTCGGGATAAGCGGTACTCACTAATATTTAATCCAAATTTCAAAAATGAAATCACTTCCAATATTACCCTTTCAAGAGCTCTTGAAATCCTTAAATCTGATCAAAAGAAAAAAGCTAACTTGGATTCTGCATCATCATGGGTAAACAAAGCAAAACCAAATACTTCTGAGAAAGAACTCGTTCATAAATTGCATCACCGAGCGGAGTACGAACTTTACGATTTACGCAATGATCCCTTTGAACTGCTTAACTTAATCAGTGATCCAAAATTCAAGAAAGTAAGGCATAGGCTTAAACAGGCATTGCATAAGAAGCTAGAGGAACTAGGAGATGCGGATCCGGTAAGAACCGAAAAGAAGCTTCTCTGAGACAGGAATGAAGAAACTGGGCGGGGTCGTATTCGACATGGATGGAGTGGTCATCGATAGTGAAATCACACACTACACCGCCATCTGCGAGGCAATGGGAGAGGGGGCAACTGCCTCCTTTGATCAGTTTCTGGAACATTGCACTGGGCGGGATGAAGTGTATGCGATGACCCGTATGGCAGAACTTTCCTGTATGAGTTTTGAGGATTCCGATATGGCACAATGGTCGGTTAGGAAAGGGAAGGCCTATGCCAGATTGGTTGGGGAGCAGGCTACGCCCATTGCTGGGTCCATTGAATTGGTTTTGTCGGTGGCGAGGGAATTGCAGGTTGGTTTGGCTACGGGTTCACGCAGGCATGATGTGGAGGCTGCTCTTGCCGTTCTGGGAGGGGGAACTTTACGAAATATTTTTTCTGCGATCGTTACTTCCAGTGATGTGGATACACCAAAGCCCCATCCACAAACCTATGAGCAAGCAGTTTCGATTATGGGTCTCGAGCCTTCCCTATGTTGGGCAATTGAAGATTCGCCAAATGGGATTCGATCGGCAAGTGCAGCTGGTCTTCGAGTGATTGGGGTAAAGGGAACCAATGAAGAATCACTCCTCCTTGCTGCAGGTGCAGAGCGAGTGGTCGATGATTTAAGGGAACTGTCTTTGATAACCCTTAAGGAGTGGTTCAGAGAGTAATGCGACCCTCCTATATCCTCAGAAAAGTTTCTGATTATTTGAGTTTAGTCTCGTCTCATACCCGTCTTGGCAGTTATGGATGCCCATTATATGTTTCGCCGCCTTTTATCAATCCTTGCACTCCTCGCTGTTTTTTCCTCAGTCAGCTTGCCTGTTGCAGTTATTCAGTTTGGTGTCTGGGTGAAAATGATGGATGGATTTTATGAGCAAACCGGATCTGTTTCGGATGCAGTTGAATGGACTTTTAACGGGGAGAACCGTTGTGATGGTTGCGAACTAGTCGCTTCTCTTGGTGGCACAGCAAGCGAAGTGGTGGCATCTTCTTTCTCGCAATCTTTGGATTTAAAAATTGCTCCCAGTGAACTCTCGATGATTATCATCTCTCCGCCAAGTGGCGAAGTTTGCGATGAAGCACCCACGAGTTGGTACTCGGTTGCAAAATTAGTAAGTACACCTCCTCCGCGAGGTTTGGTTTAAAACTACCTTTTAAGACTGGGAGTATATAGCCCAGTCTAATCTTTCCTTTCTATTTGCAAGGAGACGAAACTCTTTCGTTTTTAAACCAATTTTTACTATGAAATCTATTTGCCTTTTATTTTTATCCGCCCTTCTTGCCTTATCTTCTTTTGCTCATAACGAGCCATGGACAGCTTCCCGCCCCGACGGCCATGCCCCTATCTCAGTGATGGGTGATCACATGCATGCCATGGGGGAGTGGATGGTTTCCTATCGATATATGACTATGGATATGAAGGGATTGTTAGATGGTTCGAATGATACTTCAGCAAATGCTGCTGCAACCAAATATGATTTTAAAATGAGCATGCTACCTAAAGAAATGACCATGGATATGCATATGTTTGGTGCGATGCATGCCATTTCTGATCAATGGACATTGATGTGTATGCTGAACTATTTGGACAACGAAATGACCATGCAGAATGGCAATAAGATGGAAACCAGTGGTTTTGGTGATCTTAAAATCGGTGGGCTCTATGATCTTGCCCGTTGGGAGGATGGCAGGCGTGCTCACCTGAGTTTAGGACTTAGTGCTCCCACTGGATCCATAGATGAGAAAAATGCTGATGGAAACTTTTCTGGCTATGGCATGCAATTAGGTTCTGGCACCTGGGACTTTCACCCAGCCATCACTTACTTGGGCCAGACCGAGAACTACTCCTATGGTGCCCAACTGGCTGGGGTGCTAAGAATCGGCGATAATGACCAAGACTACACCCTGGGCAACCGCTTGGATGCAACGATTTGGGGAGCACGCAAAATTACTGATTCTCTGAGTGCTTCGGTAAAGATCGACCATACCTGTCAGGAAGAAGTGGACGGATCTCATAAAGGAATACCCGCAGGTAGACGTGATATGAGCCCATCTAATCACCCAGATCATCAAGGACGCGATCTTACCTCAGTGGGTCTCGGGCTAAATTATTACTTTCAATCAGGTGCCCTGAAAGGTCACCGCATTGCCGCGGAGTGGGAAACTCCCATTCATCAAAAAGTGAATGGTGTGCAACTCGAACTTGATTCCAGTTGGACCCTTGGTTGGCAATATGCTTGGTAGATCATCTAACTACAAATTAAAGTAACTGCTGCCTCTAATTTTGATCTGTCATTCTTAAGCTCAAAGCCTTGGAAAGATCCAAGGCAAACTCGAACAGTTGAAGACGGGTAGCAATTAATTTACTTTCCGTTTTTAAGGCTGCTTGTTCGTCTGTCCAGAGGTCGGGGCTTGAAAGAATACCGGCATTAAATTTTGCGAAGGATAAGTTAAAGAATTTTACCGAATCCTTGTACATTTTTGTAGCCAAAGAAAATTCGTTTTGTCCCATCATGAAGGACTTGGTGGACACTTCAATTTCCTCGATGGCGAGATTGATCGATGCCAGCCACTCCTGTTTGTAGGCTTCACTTTGGGCGGTGGTATGGTTAAGTGCGGCTTTTTTTTGAGGACTCCAAATCGGCAATCTTAAAACAGGTCCAAGTGATGCTTTCCATTGCTCAAATGGTTGCGATAGATCGTTGCCCAAAGAGATGCCTGAAGTTTGAAAGGAAATCGAGGGGTAAAGATCATATCTTTTACTTTTTTCGAGGTATAAACTTTCTTTAATTTTTGCCTCCTTAGCTAAAAGGTCTGGGCGTTTCCTTAGGGCAATTGTCGGGAATACCTCGGGCAATCGTGGGATCTCTATCTGCGTAATCAAAGGTATACTTGGGAGAGTATCTTGAAGAGGTGTTCCGATGAGGGATTGAATTCGAATTTTATTTACTTCGAATTTGCGAAGAAGTTTTGCCTGTTGCTGCAAGGATTCGTTGAGGGCAAGATTTTCTCTTAGAATGGTGGAATTTTCTTCCCTGCCCACATCTACCATGGGTTGGTAAACCTGTAATTTCTTTTCCTGGATCGCAATGATCTTACCAACAATTTCCAGTTGTGCCTTTTGAGCGGCTAGAGAAACCCAAAGTTGGGCAATGGCATGAGAGAATGATATTTGTGCCGCTTCCCTTAGGTATTCAGCTTCAAGAATATGCATGCTGGCCGATTTTTGGACTGACTTCCATTTCCCCCAAAGGTCAATCTCCCAGTTAAACATGGCTCCGCCTTTCCAATTAGGAAGTGATGATTCATTAAAATTAGATTCTCGGGTATTTTCGCGACCATGTTGCCATTTAATCTCTGAGTTTAAGCTGGGTAGGGAATCTGCCTTGACCAAGCCAAATTTAGTTCTAACTACCTCTAGCTTGGCCAATTGTAGTTTCCACTCGGGATTCTGCTCTAAGCCTTGTTGGACTAGGTTATCAAGTTCTGGTATTTGTAGGAAGGACTGGAATGATGGGACTTCGGAATAATTGGAATCTCGGGGTAAAGAAAAGTTTCCATCAGGTGGAAGTTCATTGGTAATGTCGGGAATTACTAATTTCTTTTGGACACATCCAGAAACAAAAGTAAGAAACAAAACTAATAATGCGTTTCGCATGATCAGTGCTGAAAAGAAATCAGTCGTTCAGAATTTCTAAGGCAGAAACTTCAAGTGCCAGGGATTCTGATGTTGATGATTCACTTACGGTTCCCTGAACTTTTACTCTTTTGCCTGCCTCAATACCCGCGACACCGTTGAGTGTGCCTGAAAGTAGAGATCCATTCTCATCCAGGATTTGAACAGAAAGAGTAGAGGTAGCTACTTTCTTGCGGTCTTCACAACAAACATCCCAAGGGGTAGGGCATGAGTCGCCAGGGATTTCATCACAAGTCTTGAGAGCATCATCACCAAGTATGAAGACAGCTTTACCTCGAGTGAAGGGATTCTTTCTTCCCCCGATAAATCCCTCCACAGTAAGAATTTTTCCGGGGATAGCCTCTTGCCTGGCAGCTTTTACCGAAATTGATGGTTCCCATTTTTTAGGAGACATGATGTCAGATGGTAGAACTGCCTGATGGGCATACTCATCAACAGGGTTCTCAGAACAACTGCTAAGCAAGCAAACCACAATAGATAAGAAAATGATGAAGGATTTCATAGTTTGTTTTTAATGATTTAGTTGGATCTTAAAGTTTGGGTTAAGTGAGGTCGGAGGCACTTCCAGGAAGGAGGTATGACTCCACAAATAGCTAAGAGAACTCCGGAGCCAACCCCGGTCAGGATTACGGAGTTGTTGAAGTCAAAAGTGAATACTCCAATCGCAAAAGGAAAAGAAAGGCCTTGGATGAATATGAGGCCAATCATAAGGGCAGTGATAGCGGCAAGAGCACCCGTTGACATTGCTTCCTCCACGATACTTAAAAAGATGGCCTTTCTGGAAAAACCTATGGCTTGAAGAGTTCCAAATTCTCTCACTCTGGAGGAGAAGTTGGCATAAATGGTATTCAGACCACCCATAAAAGCACCCACCGATATGAGGATAGCTGAGATCCATGCCATCCAACGGATGGGGGCATAAAAAAAGGAAAGTTTTTCATAGTACTCGGATTCCTTAAGGGCAATGATTTCAAGGTCCAGGCGGGTTTGGGCAAATACCTCAGCCTGATCATAGGTATAATTATTTTTAGAAGAAAAAACGACACAAGATAAGGTTTCGCGTTGAGTAAGAGTCATTAAATCATAGAGCGGCATCCAAATCTCCGCCTCCATTACCGTTCCCTTGGCGTCGAAAACTCCGACAATCTTAAAGGATTCCCCATTGAATTCTAATTCTTCACCCAGAGGCAAGGTCTCTACGGTCAGGCCAAGTTTTTGATGGGCAAGACTTCCAATGATAATTTCCCCTGATCGGGGGTACCTGCCTTGAAGAAGGCGAACCTGATGATGCACCCAGAATGCTTGATGCTTGATTCCGCGGATTAGTGCCTGGGCTTTATGACCTGTCCTTAGTTTGACGATTCCATTATAGTGAACTTCAGGGGAAATAGCAGGTTGCTTCATAATATGATTAATTCCCTTTAAGTTGCTACTTATGATTTCTTCCAAACCGGGAGAAACCTCACTTCTTTCAATGCTTTCCTCACTGCCTGCACCCAGAAAAATAATGTTTTGCTCACTACCGGAATTACTCAATGTTTCTTTCATGGATGCATTCATGGCCATGGCAGTCATAATCAGAAGCACCACAAATCCACTGCCAGTGATCAATTGAATGGACTGTACGGGTCGCCTGAAGATATTTCGCAGGGTGTATGTCAGTGGAATCATATTAAGCCGCCCTTAGGTTTTGAGCAATGGACTGGCGACTGGCATACCATGCTGGATAAAAGCCGGCCAGAAGACCAAGCAGGATTGAGAGCCCTACACCGCTCAGCCAAACTGTAACACTGGGGATAAACGCAAGAGCTAAACCTTCATTCCCAATGGTGATACTTTGCAAGTTAAGAAAGATGGAGGCAGTCAGCACGCCGCAGCATCCTCCCGTTAGTGATAAAAGAAAACCTTCAGCAATGATCAACCAGGCAATATTGATTCTTGTGTAACCCAAGGTTTTAAGAACACCGAGTTCGGTGATTTTTCCGCGGACTGTAATTAAAATAGTATTGGCAATTAAACCGACGACCGCAAAGACCGATGCAATCCCGATCCATCGGGAGAATTGAATCAGCTCAATTAATTCTTTGGCTGTGTTGGCGAAAAAGGCTTTTTCGGCAGAGGTATGAGTCGGATCAGCGGCTGATTTGAAAGTTTCGTCGATTTCTCTGGCAACTGGTTCCAGTAATGATGAGTCTTCAACTTTTACAGTAAATTGGGTTACCACACCTAAACCTAGTCTAGAGGCTTGCTGTAAAAAGGGGAGATGCACAAAAGCTACATTGTCATCCTGACTTGATTCTTCTGACTGAATAATTGCAGAAACGGAAACAGTGACCCCAGCCGCATCAAAAGTGTCACCAATGTTTAGATTTCTTCTTTGGGCAAGATTCGATCCCACCAGGGCACCATCATCCCGGTTGAGCCATTGCGAAAGGGAGCCTTTTACAATTTTCATTTTTTGGGAAAGGGCTGTGATTTGCTCCTTCAAAACTCCGCGAAAAACAACAACATCTAAGCTGGTCCCACAGTTGTTGACCACAATTTGCATTGGAATTACTGCGGTAACTCCAGCGATTGCCTCAATATCCTGCTTGTAGTACTCTGGTAATCTGCTCGTGGAAGGGCAAAAACGATTTTCGCGGTAAACCACCAATGTAGTGTCATTCGCATTGGTAACTGTGGCTTCTTTTAATGAATCCTGCATGGTTTCAATCGTGGTAAATAAAAACATGCCAGTTGCCACCCCGACCAGGGTTAAAAAGGAACGGGTGCGGTTCCTTGCAACATGCTTAGTCGCCAAAACGAGAAGGTTTAGGAATGTCAGCATAAGTCACCGTAGCTAGGAATGAGCGAACCTTTTTCCAGTTGAAGACATCTGGTGGCACGGGTTGCTGCTTTGGGGTCATGTGTCACCATCACAATTGTTTTTCCCTGATTTGCGGCCAGGTCTTCCAAGATCTTTAGAACTTCATCTGCTGAATCGCGATCAAGGTCACCGGTTGGTTCATCCGCAACGATCAACGATGGATCGGCTACAAGGGCCCTTGCGATTGCAACCCGTTGCTCTTGCCCCCCGGATAATTCACGAGGGAAGTGTTCGAGCCTGTCTGATAACCCAACCTGATCGATGACCTTTTCGACACGATCTCTTCTTTCTTTTTTGCTCAAGTTTTGTAGCAGAAGAGGAAGTTCCACATTTTCGAAAGTCGTAAGAACAGGCATCAAGTGATACAATTGAAAGATATAACCGACATTTTCACTCCTCCACTTAGTGAGTTTCTCCCGATTCATTTGTTCAAGGGAGCAACCCGCAATTTTCAAGGTTCCCTGACTTGGCGAATCAATGCCCGCCAATAAGTTAAGAAGAGTGGTTTTTCCACTACCTGAGGGCCCCATCAATGAAATAAATTCGGAAGATTGTACTGTAAAAGTGATATCCCGGAGAGGAACTATTTCATGATTTCCTTTCTGGTAAATCTTGGTCAATCCAACCGCTTTGATAAAGGAGGTACTCATTGGTTTTTGATAATTTTCACACGATCCCCTTCTTTGATTTGAGGGGGAGGATTAGGAATGATCTTATCTCCTGCTCGCAATCCACTGCTGATCTCGATGTATGCTTCACGCACTTCAGTTCCGAATGAAACTTTTCTTTTCTCCGCGTGATTTCCATCAACGGATAATACCCACAAAACATCATCGTCACCCAGATTCGATGATCGGACAAACTGGGGCACAAATATTTTCATCTGATGTTTTTCTTTGGTATAGGAGGTACCAATGTCGAAAAATTTTGCCCTGCATAACATTTCTGGCCGAAGTTTTGGATCGGGGTTCAATAAACTGACTTTCACCTGCAAAGTATTTCTTTGTAGATCAGCCTCGCCTAGAATTCTTGTGACTTTGCCCTGGAAGACTTTGGAAGGAAATATGGATGATGTAATTTCAACGGATTGTCCGAGGTTGATTTTACTTACTTCATTTAACGGAACATCAATCCGTGCCTGTAGCTTGCCTTCTTCATAAAGAATGGCAGCAGTACCAGCGTCCATATCATCCATATGTAGCATTAACCTGGCCCCTGGTTTAACCGTCGAACGCAAAACAATCCCATCCACTGGTGACTTTACATCTGTACGATTGAGGTCGAGTTCAGCGACTTGTTTTTTGATCTCAAGAACTTTTGAGTTCTCATGCTGAGCCAGTAATCTCTGCTTTAGTTTTGAAATCTGGGCGTGTTGTATTTTGACCTCTGAATTTGAGGATTGAAGGCTGGACTGTTGTTTTTCTACCGCAAGTTTCGCTTGGTACACAACTTGTTCTGCCACAGCACCAGCAGGTAGTTTGGCCAAACGACTTAAGGAGTCATTATTTTCACAGAGCAGGATTTCTCTTTGGTTAACATTGGCAATCGCAACTTCCAGAGATGCTTTAGCTAATTCTATATCTGCTTTAATTTCTGATTCTTTGGCTTGGGATTGAGACAAAGAAGCCTTTGCCTCTGCATAAGCAAGTTGTGCGTCTTCATCAATCAGGGAGACAATGGTTTCCCCTTTTTTAACTTTTTGCCCTTCGAGAATATGCACATCCTGGACAACTCCACTGTAGAGTGATGTCACTGCAATGGGAAATGGGTCAGGCTCAATCCAGCCTGTAGCCTGCAACAATAGATCGCCTTGCGTTCCTCCAGTTGTGTTTGCGTCGGAAGATTCTCTTTGGGTATTTGGAAATACGATTGCTTGGGTGATTTCAACCTCCCACTCACGAAGAAACTTTTCGCGAAAAGTCCAGGCAAGTAGGATAGCAAAGAATGAAAAGAGAAATATCTTTACGACTCTCTTATTATTCCTTTTGGGTGAGTGCTCGGTTTTAGAAGCCTGTTGATTTGTATAATTGTCTGCTTTTGACATAGTCGTTAACTGATTGATTCATGTGGACGAATCCCCTCTCTTACAGGGGTGATTCGAATCATCGCTTAATCAGATAACAAGCTTGCTGAGAAGTAGATGTCGCCGAAGCGAAGAGTTAGCTTCTGTTTTTTTTCCTGGCTTAGTTGGAAATGTAAGTGGGGAAGTTCCGGGTAACTGCAAAAAGGGCTCGAAGGCCGTAAAGTCAGGACTATTTGTCTGTAAACTTTCGGATGTGGAGAATGTATCCAATGAATCCAGACATGGATGATCTTGATCTGCCTGGTTGAGAGGTAGTTTAGATCCGCAACAAGAATGTGATGCTTCAATCTCGGGTTCACAGCAGATACACTCAAAGAAAGGAACGAATAAAATGCAGACTGCGATGAAAAATGAACTAAACAATTTCACAGGTGTTAATCTATGCAATAGAATCCTTTAAATCAACTTTGAAACCCATTTTTCAATGACAACAAATGAACCAACTTAGGGCACAAAAATCAGTTTCGTTTAGAAATTTAATTACATCTCAAAGATGCTCTAACCAAGAATGGTTTCAAAAATCAAAGGACTGGTGGATTCATTAAGGCTTCCAGTCAGATACTCTAGTTACAATACGCTTGGTAAAGTCCCAGAGCTTAGACTACATGATTCAGTGCATGGACTACATTGAGTGAGTCGTTTCCGATACGCTCCATCTCGTTGAGGATGTCCACATAAATCATTTCCGCCTTTAGGT
>Ga0181596_10001023_pt1 | contig 28684 bp, 18 predicted proteins | sample 041ome_6_FD_148655 | JGI IMG/M metagenome (GOLD analysis project Ga0181596, IMG submission 148655) | Coastal salt marsh microbial communities from the Groves Creek Marsh, Skidaway Island, Georgia - 041402US metaG (spades assembly) | ecosystem: Environmental > Aquatic > Marine > Intertidal zone... | reverse complement strand
GAACCGCCCCGCGCGCGCGCGCGCGCGCGTCGTCGCGCGCGCGCGCGCGACGCCGACGCCGCGCGCGCGATCCGCGTCGCGTCGCGCGCGCGATCCGCGTCGCGCGCGCCGCGCGACGCGTCGTCGCGCGTCGCGATGTGCGCGCGCCCGCGTCGTCACAAATCGCCGCGCGCGGCGCCGCCGCCGACGCCTCGCGCGACGCGCGCGCGGCGAGCGACGCGCGACGATGCGCGTCGACGACGGCGCGCGCGACGGCGCGCGACGCGACGGCGCGCGCGACGCGACGCGCGAGGGATGGACGACCGGGCGCGATGCGTCGACGGTGTCGCGCGCGCGCCTGCACGGCGCGCCGCGCGGCCGCGCGCGCGGACGCGCGTGGCCGCGCCGAGGACGCGCGCGACGACCGGGAGACGTCGTGTTCTGGCATCGCGTCGCGCGCGAGTTTTTCGACGTCGGGTTCGAGCACTGGGCGGTGTACGTCGGACGCGTCGGCGTCGCGGACGACGCGCTGGGGATTTGGCGGTGGATGCGGGACGGCGACGACGTCGACGCGGCGGTGGAGTGCGTGGTGCACCTGTGGGGGGCGCCCGAGGGCGGCGAGGACGAGGGAGGGGAGAGGAATCGAGACATGGACGCGAACGCGGCGTGCGTGCTGAGCCCGCTGGCGGACGTCGGCGAGGACCCGAGGTGCGGGAACGAGCGGTTCGACGCGACGCACGCGCCGCTGAGAATCGGAGAGATCGTCGATCGGTGTCGATTGGCGGTGGATCAGGGGTTCTACGAGGGACGATACGGGGCGTATTGCGTGCGGGCGAATAACTGCGAGCACTTCGCCACGTGGGCGCGGTACGGGGTTCGATTCAGTCAGCAAATCGAAGACACGGTGTCGTTGGGGGTGAACATAGCGCGAGTCGCGGCGTCGCTGTTGGCGCGGCGAGACGTGGGGACGGATCCGAACGCGATGAACATGGCGAAGCATCTCATCATGGGCACGCGCGTCAATCCCAACGACGAAGAGGAAATCGCGGCCGCCGTCAAGGACATGCACGGCGGCGAGTCGCCAAAGTACACCGCCGAGGAAGACGTGGCGTATGTTCTTGACTATATCATCGATCGCGTCGACGTCGAGGTCGAAGATCAGCTCGAGAGAGACCGTGAGAGAGTGCACGTGCCGTGGTCTTCGAGACCGGTGCCGGCGAGTCGCGAAATCGCGACGCTTTCGTTCGGTCGCGCGCGCTCGGTTCGTCCGGGTGTGCCCGAGGAAGAAGAGTCGTTCTCCATCACTGCTGGTCAAGTGTCGGCGTTCGCCGGTCAGGTTGGTAGATTCGTCGGTCAAGCGTCCACGAGCGCGTTTCGCATATTGGGCGCCGGTTTGGAGGAATTGGCCAGAACAAGTCAACCGCCGCCGAGCGCGGATCCACCGATCTCGCCGCCAGCGACGACCGCGGGCGAACGCGAAACCGATAGCTGATTAGATCTAGGACTGAAGTATAGTTACACAGTTACACGATCCGTAGTCACTGTTGAGGCGAAAAAAACGCCGGCGGCGCGTCTGCGCGCGTGGGCGCCGGGCGGTTGCGAAATAACAACGACGAGACGCGATCGTTCAACCTTGTCATGCTCTCTCGCGCACGACGCTTGTACTCTTCGACGATCGCCGGCAACGCTTCGTCGTGGTCTATATATATATCATCCATGCTCTCGACTAACTCATCCTCCGCCGCGGAGAGAGCATGGCGAAAACGGTCCATCTCGTCGACGTCGACGTCGGCGTCTGCGAACTCGATTTCCGTGATTCGATCGTCCAGTTCCCGCAGAACCCTGATCTGTTGACGCAGGTACTCCACCGCGACGACGGTCGAGTCCGGCGTCGGCATCGAGTATTCCGATTCCCCCTCCGATTCCTCGCCCGCGTTCGCCGGCATCGCGAGTTCCGTCGTCGCCTCGCCGCTCCCCAACGCGTGGTACCGAACCGTCTCCACCGACGACGACGTCGTCGATCGCGCGCGCTCCACTCGCGACACCGTCTTCAGCGACGCCGCGTCCTCGTTCACCTCGCTCAACGACCGCCCTCGAATCTTCGTCTCCGCGCGTCTCTTCGCCAACGCCTCCGCGCCCGCCGGATACTTTTCGCGCACGTACGCCTCCAAGCTCTCGAACCCAACCCTCGTCGCGTGCGCCTCCAGAATCTCACCAAACGTCAAAAACGCTTCCCTCGCCGCGAGCGCCATCGCCAGCGCGCACGCGCCGTCCGCCTCCGTCGTCGGGTCGGCGCCGTATCGCGTCAGCAGCGTCTCCGCGAATTCCCCCTTGCCCGTCTTCACCGCCTCCGTCAGCATCGTCAGCCCGCGTCCGTTGAGCGTGTTAAACTTCAGCGACACCACCGCGACGCCGCCGTAGACTCGCACCGCGGCGTCGAGGTTGCGCTCGAACTGGTCGCGCTTGTCGCGCTTCATGTCGGCGACGGCGAGCAATAAATTCACCGACGCCGACGCGCGCTTCGCGCGATCCAGCGGCAGCGCGCGCGCGATGGACGACAGATCGAATCCCGCGATCGACATCGCGCGCGCGGTCGCGCCGCGCGCGGCGCGCGTCGCGAACGGACGCGCGGACGCGCGCCGTCCCGCGCGCGCGCGCCCACATCGCTCACATTTTTATATAGCGTCATTGGAGGTATTATAGTGCCTCAGCGTTCATATAATGACGGTACGCATACCTATTTACCAGAGAATGACAAAGACCCCGTCGGCGTCGACGCGCGGGGGAACCAACGCGCGAACGATTTCGTCGGTTCGGTTCCCGCGTCACATCGCGCGGCGACCGACGCGACGCGCGACGACGCGACGCGCGACGACGGGATGTTTGAAAATTTCGCGTCGATCTCGCGCTCGACGCTCGAGCGCGGCGCGTCGAGCGAACGCGAACGGCGACCGTTCGCGGATTTGCGAAACGACGCGAGCGCGGGACGCGGGGACTCGGGCGCGTCGCGCGCGTCCACGGTGGAGCTGCGACGGGGCGCGCGATGGGCGCGGGATGATTTCGTCGAGACGCCCGCGGCGCTGCGAAAGCGAGTGGAGTCGCTGGACGCGTTCGGGACGGTGCGAAGGACGGAGGACGCGACGCCGGCGAGCTTCGCGGCGGAGACGACGACGGACGGAGGACGAATGACGGAGGAGTTCGATCGGAAGCGGGCGCTGACGCCGTATTACGGCGAGATGCGAGGCGAGCGAGTGGCGTGCGGGGTGGTGCAGACGCCGGAGACGGAGAGCGTGGGAGAGGCGATGCGGCGGGAGACGCGGCGGCGCGCGGAGGCGAGCGAGGGGTACGGAGCGCGGGGCGCGGTGCTGGAGGTGTTGTTGTGGCGAGACGCCGCGCGATCGGCGATTCATTTCACGATTGGGATGACGATGTTGTTGTTCGTGCGTCTCGCGCCGCGGTCGACGGTGAGTGGGGTGAGTTTGACGGCGTACGCGTCGATGGCGTACTTGGCGTACAAGTACGTGTGGGCGGTGATGTTTCCGCGACTGTCGTACGGTTTAGAGCTGAACGATCGCGCGGTGGGAGATATGGCGCAGCGGTGGGCGATTTCATTCAACGCGTGGGCGTCCAGACACCGAGGCGTGCTCGCGGGACGGGACAACAGCGCCGTGTTTCGAACGTTTCTCGCGTTGTACGCCGTCAGCGCGCTCGGGCACGTCATGTCCGCGTGGGCCGTCGCCACGACGCTCTGGGTCGGCGCGTTCACCGTGCCTCCATTTTTCGACGCGTACAGATACTCGATCACCAACGCCTACGTCACCGCTCACATTTTCACGTCCTCTCGCTTCAACGCGCTGAGCGCGCCGAAGCGTTGGATCGGCGGTTTACTCCTCGGCGCCTTCGCCTTCGCCTCGGTCAACGTCAAGGCGAGATTTTGTCTCTCCTTCCTCGCCCTCGTCGCCTTTCGCATGTTCCGCGAAACGCACGTCAAGGAGCTCGCGGCGTTCGAGAACATCGTCCGAAGCGCCAGCCGTCGAGTGTCCCGCAGCATGAACGAGTTCGCCATGATTTTATCCCCCGCCGCGCGCCACCGCCGATGAGTTAGTTGGAGTCGATGACGATGACGATGACACTGGCACGACGACGACGATCCACGCGACACTTCACGACGACGCGCCCGTCCCGGCGCTTCGCATTGTAACGCAAATAAACAAAGAACACACGCGCCATGGTCAGAGCGTTCTTGGTGCGTTCTCGGCGCGCGCGTCGCGTCGGGACGATCGCATCGAAAAGCTGATGTGGATCGTCGAGTCGGAAAGATTGTGATTCGCGCGACGCGCTCGACCGACGCCGCGCGACTGACGCCGCGCGACCGCCGACGTTTTAAAATCGACGCAGACTGGATTCGGTCGAGTCATCGGTGACTTCGAAAAGTTCGAGCCGTACGTCCCGGCGGCGTGCGAGCAGATGAAGGCGCGAGGCGCGGGGTACGTCGGCGTCAAGGTCGGCGTCAAGGACGACGCGCGAGGCTCGGAGGAGTGCGGCGACGTCGATCTGAGCCCGGTGCTCGAGTTCCCGAGCAAAGAGGCGGCGTTGGACTTTTTCGGAAGCGATGAATACGCGGCGATCAAACCGTTGCGAACGGATAACTTGCACTTTCGACTCGCGTGCTTCGAGGCCAACTTGTTGCCGGAGGACGCGGACACGTCAAAGTTTGGCGCGTACCTGGCCACGATAAAAAAGATGAACGACGCGGAGACGTTCAACGCCGAATACCCACCGTTGATGAAGGCTAATAACGCAAAGTTTAACGCCACGATGATCGCGAGGCATTCCATTAACGATGTCATCTTCCACGAAAACTGCGAGGACTACTCGTTCGTCGTGCTCATCGGGTTTCCGACGTACGACGACGCGGTGGCGTACGTCCACGACGAAGAGTTCGGCGCCAAGCAGACTGCCGTTCGTACGAAATGCACGACTGGTCCGCTCGCTATCATCAATTGCACGAATAAGACGGACGCGCAACCGCAGTACACGGGCGTCCCGCACGATCGCTGAGCGTCGAAGCTTCCTGAGTATATTGTTGCGTTTCTTGTCGTTTCTTCTATTGCTACTATTACCGTTTGTTGCTACTTGTAATGCAATAGTATTACCGTTTATTGTAATTTATGCCATCACCACTCTTCGTTAATGCGCACGGCGAGTTGATTCGCCAAAGCCTTGACGGCGCGCCGGGCGTAAAAACTGCGAAACGGTTCGGGCAACTCGTCCAACGCGCTCCCCGCGCGCGAGGCGAGATCACACGCCTCTTTGCCCGCAACCAAGTCTTTATTACCGTAGATATCACTCGGATTGTACGCGCTCGGTTCAAACGTGCGAAAGAACACATTCACCGCCACGGACGCGCCGTCGCCCGAGGCGTAGACGTGATGAAACCAAAACGCGGGAATGAACAGAGCGTCGCCCGGGCGAAGCTTGATTTTCAACGCCGCGTCTTTGGCGTACTTATCGAACAGTGGAAATTCTCCGGGCGCGTTGTTCGGGTAATTCACGCGCGAACTCGAGCCTTGGACGTACATGTACGAGTCCACCTCTGGTGGAAACAACGTCACCTCCTTTTCGCCGGCGAGTTGAATCAGAACGTTATCGTGCGTGTCAAAGTGCGTCTGGAGCGTCGTCTCGGACGAACTGATTCGCAACACGGAGCTGTGAAAGCGCGTCTCGGGCCACACGCATTCGAGCTCGAGCGCCCGAGCGAGTCCCGGATGCGTTCGACGCACGTCCGCGCGCGCCTTACCGTCGACGCTTCTCAAATAATATCGCTCACCTTCCCCAATCAACGGTTCGCGTCCCGCGCGCTCGCTCACGCGATCGAGAAACTCACCGAACGCCATCTTTCGGAACTGAAAGTTTCTCGGCGTCCCCGGCGCGCGGTGTCCGGCTAAATCTATGACGCGCTCGGCGCACACGTGCACGTCGACGACGGCGTCGACGTCGCACGCCTCGCGCACGCGTTCGATCGACCACGCGCTCGAGCAGTACCCCCGACACACCATCGGCCCGCGCGCGCATTCACCTCCCGAACCGCTCGACGCCAGCATCGCCCGCATCGCGTCCGCGTCCACGTCCGATCCTCCCTCGCGTTCGCTCGCCGCGCGTCTCGCCGGAAACAACCACCGCGCGTCTCTTCCCGGATCCTCCCGAATCCGCCCCACTCGCGCCGCGCCCGCGTCCGCGTCCCGCGTCTCCGCGCGTCGCCGCCTCCCCCCTCGCGCGCCGTCGCGCTCGTCGCGCAGTCTCACCGCGAAGACGACGTCCCGCTCGCTCGCCGTCGCGTCCCGCGCCGCCGCCAGCCTTCGCGCTCGCACCGGCACCGCCAGCACCTCGCGCGCGCGCGCCCCACCGAACCGCGTCTCGCGCATCTCTCGCGTCGTCATCGTCGTCGTCGTCGCGCCGTCGAGCGCGAGCCACGTCCCGTCGTCGTCGTCGTCGTCGTCGTCGTCATCGCGCGCCGTCACCGAACCGTCATCCTCATCGTCGTCGTCGTCGTCGCCGACGCGCGCGAGCGTCCGCGCGCGCCCGCCCGCGGCGCCGACGCGTTTCACCGCGTCCTTCACGCGTTTCCCGACGCCGTTCGTCACCGGCGCGCACGCGTGGATCGACATCGTTCGATTCGCGATTCGCGCGCGACGAAATGCGTCGCGACGACGTCCTCGCCGCGTCGCCTCGCGTGCCGACCATCGCGCGCGCGTCGCATTTTTTCGCGTCGTCGCGTTTTTTCCGCCCGACGCCGGGACGCGGCGCGCGCGCGGTCGCGCGCGCGCCGTCGACGCGCGCGCGACTCGACGTAAAAACGCATCGAAAACGTCTTCCGAGGCGGATCTCCGCGCGCGCGCCGGCGCGACGGTCGCGTCGGCGCGTCGGCGCGCGCTCGAGCGCGCGCGACTATTTTTTTTCGCGCGACGCCGCGGTCGAGCGCGCGCTCGATCGTCGTCGACGGCGCCGCGCCGCGCGCGGTCGGTCGTCGCGCGCGGTCGGTCGTCGCGCGCGTCGCGGCGCGACGCGCGTCACGGCGCGACGCGTCATGGACGTCGAGCGCGACGCGGCGCGCGCGCTCGCGGCGATGTCGACGACGATCGAGCGCGCGACGACGACGCGCGACCGCGCGAACGACGCGCGACTCGGGTCGGGCGCGCGACGCGAGACGATGGACGAGGCGAAGGGCGCGACGGCGACGGCGCGAGGATCGGCGACGAGGGCGGCGTCGGCGCGCGAGACGGCGGTGCGAACGCCGATGATTCGCGAGGCGCGGCGGCGGGCGACGACGAGGACGAGGACGCGCGAGGGGGGGGAGGGCAGGCGCGGGGCGCGCGAGGACGGTTTGAAATTCAAAGTCGGCGGCGACGACGAGACGCGGTCGACGAGAGGGGCGAGCGCGAGCGCGTCGGGGGGGGCGCGCGAGGCGGTGGTGGTTGGAATGCGATTAGACGCGCTGTTTGACGCCGCCGCGGATCGGGAGACGAGGGATTCGGAAGCGGCGACGAGGGCGGACGATTTGACGGCGTTCGCGGCGGCGATGACGCCGCGGGCGCGCGAGAGAGCGCCGCGGCGCGCGCTGGCGGTGTACGAGAAGACATTCGTGTGTGGGATAGGAGGGTGTGAGAAGAGTTACGGGAGCGCTTCGAGTTTGTGCGCGCATAAACGAGCGAGACATCCGGGTTGGCGCGAAGCGGCGACCGCGACGAAGGCGACGACGATCAAGAAGGAAGACGACGAAGACGTGATCGACGGCGCCGGAGACGCCGGAGACGCGGTCGATGATGATGGTAACGTCTTCGACGACGCGTCGATGCGCCTGGCGCGCAAACGCGGGGCGAGCGGTTTGAACGACGCGAACCGCGCGTCGGCGCTCGGCGCCTACTTTGAAATCGTCGCCGCGGATGCGCACGGACGTTTGAGTTCGGCGAATCGAACCAAACGGCGTCTCGTTCGTCTTTCTAAAGACGCGGGCGCGTGCGCGAACGACCCGAGCGAGCCCGCGGAACGGCGCGCCGCCGCCGCCGCCGCCGCGCGCGTCTTCGCGGCGGTGGAAGAGTCCGTCGACGGCGAGCAAGAGCGCGCCAGCGCTTGGTTACACACCCTCGACGACGCCTCGAGGGCGGTTTCGAAAACTCAAACCTCGTCGTCGATCATCGACGCACGAGCGCTCGACCCGGACGCGCGTTCGCACGCGCCGGAGCTCGTCCGCGCGTGCGTTCGGCACCGCATCGCTCGCGTCTTACGCCGAGCCTTCGTCCAAGCCGCGTCGCCGGCGTGATTTATTTCATTTTAATACTATTTCCCGACCGAACGCCAGCGAAACCGATCGCGTCGATCGCTGCCTCGCGTCTTCGCCTCGCGGCGTCCGCCCAACCGCACTGTCCGACCGACCGATCGCGCCGACCGATGCCTTTCGGGATCGGTAACCGACGGCGGAACGCCGCCGCTCGCGCGCACGAAACCGACGCGTTGCTCGCGCGCGACGGCGCGCGCGCGAGCGAGGTCCCGCGCGCCGAACACCCAACGGATTCTGGCTCAACACCCAAGGGGTTCGGCGGTCGCGTCGCCCTCGGCCGCGCGTTCGCCCTGCTCGCGTGCGCGGCGTGCGGCGTCTGCGCGTACTCCTATAACACCGCCCCGTACACGCTCATCGCGACGCTCGAGCGTTTCGCGCTCGGGACGCACACGCGATCGATCACGTTCAGGGTGTACACGTGCGGCATCCCCGACGCGGTGTACGACAAGCACGTGCCGTGGCCGGTCTGCCGCGTCCGGCTCGTCGGATGCCCGGGAGGCGGCGCGACGTGCGGATACTGGCGGTACGCGAAAGGGATCGAAATGACGCCGACGACGGAAAATCGAAACGTGTTCGAGGTGACGACGGATCGATACGGCACGGGCGACGTCTACGGGTTCGCCGTGGTCGAAGCGGGATGTAACGTGGAGGACGAGACGAATTGCGAAAGAGGATCCGACGGAGATTGCAAGGATAAGAACATTTGCGATCATCGGTACGATTCCGGAACGAAGGGCCCGACGAACGTGCCGCACAAAGACGCGAACATTACGTGCTGGGAGGGCGAGCGATGCTCGTCGGCGTCGCCGTTGTGGCATCGCATTCGCTCGCACAAGCCAGGAAGCAAGTCGTGCATGACCGTGTTCGGCGACACGTGGTGGAACCGCGTGGTGCCTCCGCGCGAGCGCAGAATACAGTACGTCTGGGGGACGTGTCAACACGAGCCCGCGGATCCTTCGATTTGCGCCGAAGCCACGGTGCCGAACGTGTGCAACATGCTCGAGACGACGCAGCCGGTGGACCAACCCATCGAAGCCGAGGCGGTTTGCTCGACCGAGAGTGGTGACGCGCAAGACGGCACCGTATGCCGCATCACGCACGATAAGCCAGGTATCAAATCGATGTCCGTGGAATCCACGTGCTGCGGCGGCAGCTGCTGCGCCCTCGGTCAGGTGTGCAACAAGGACACGTCCCGGTGCGAATCCATCGCGGCTACGTTGGCGGACACCGACATGGCTTGCCCTGACCCGTGGTATCCTCAAATCTACGGCGTCTGCACGCAAAGTTGCGGTTCCGGCAACCCCGACTGCGACGCGACGTGCCGCGCCGCCCAGGACGCCGGTTTAACTCTAAACTGCGTCCTCGGCAGCACCGGCTCCGACCGGTGCTTGTGCTCAAACGTCGGCGGACACACCGCCAACGAGTGTCAAAACGCCGCCAATCCCGGGTACAAGTGCTGCACGTGCAAGTCCATCGTCGGTCAAAGGAACAACAAAGGCAAAGGTCACGGCGCGGGCGGCGTCCACGGTTAAAATAGTGTGACAATTAGAGAAGACAATTTTTACCGCACATGCGCGCGCGCGCCTCGCCCGTCGGCGCGCGCGCGATGGGCGCCCCCACCCGCGGCGCCGCCCGCGCGCCTCGCGCGACGCTCCCCGAGCTCGACGCGCGCGCCGACGCGCGTCCGATCCGTCCCCGCCACCTCGTCGCGAACGAAATCATCGTCGTCGACGACGCCCTCACCGCGCGAGACTGCGCGCGAATCGTCGACGCGATCGGCGATGACTTCGCGGCGAGCTCGAGCCGCGGACCGCGGCACGGCGAGGCGCGGCGACGAAACGGACGGTTCGCGGAGACGAGCGAGGCGTTCGCGCGACGGCTGTACGAGAGGGCGAACGTCGCGGCGACGTTTGGATTTGAAATCGACGACGCGGTGGGATTGAATCCAAACATACGAGTGTATCGGTATCGAGCGCGCGAACACTTCGGCGCGCACGTCGACGAGCGCGTGACGGCGCTCGGGAGGCGAAGTAAGTACACGGCGTTGTTTTATCTGAGCGAAGACGTCGAGGGCGGGTCGACTATTTTTTACGACGAGGTCGGAGAAGAACGGTGTCGAGTGCGACCGAAGATCGGACGGGCGCTTTATTTCAGGCACGGTGCGGACATGCCCGAGCACGAGGGGGAGGAAGTGCGCGAGGGGACGAAGTACGTGCTCAGGAGCGACGTGTTGTTTTGATGAGATGATGTACTGTACAGTCGTCGTCGCGAAAACTAGATGAAGAGCGAGCGGGAGTAGGAGTAGAGTAGGAGTAGAACAGGAGTGATCGAATCAGCGCTTGAACATGCCCGTGAACGTGGTCGGTCCCTTTTCGCCACCGTTTTCTCGCACGCCGGGGGCGCGCGAACGCGTCGCCGCAAAGTCGCGCAAGAATTGCGAATCGCCCGCTTCGAAACCCAACAGAGAATCGGAGATACCCATACCCATCGCGTTGAGCGTGTCGCCACCGCCAAAATCAGGAATTCCTGGTTCTATGTCGTCTATACCATCGAGCACACCGAGAAGCGATGCGTCGGAGTGTGGCATAAGTTTCGACTTCTTGGGCGAGCGGAAAATGTCGCTCAGCGGAGGCGCCGCGGGCTGGGAGTTGACGCGCGCCAGCGGTTGACGCCCACGGGAACCAAGCGTAGGTGGAGGATTCGTGTCGCCGATATCGGCGAAGTCGCCCATCGTAAGCTCACCGGTCCCAATGTCTAACGGTTGCTTTACCGTCTTCGTCGCCGGCGTGTCGCCGGGAATCGGATCGAAAGTGACGGCGCCGATGGAGATGCCGCTGAACGCGTTAGACTTGCGTTTCTCGACCGTCTTCGGCGGCGTTTGACCGGGCGCGCGTGCCTTAGTCTCGTGCACCCACGCATATCGCAACCGAAAACACCTCGGTTCGTCCAGAGAAGCGAACAGGTCCGTCATCTTCAAGTCGCCAAACTTGACGTTCCAAGGACCGAGGGCGCCGGATGCGCTTGAAAACGGGTAAATTTGTAAAATATGACTCGGCGTCGGCCGCGCATGCACCCACTTCTCGCTCAAGTGCAACGCGAGAGACGACACGGTCTTCCTTTGCCTCAACGCAAGCTCTAAAATCGGATTGAACCCTTTCGTCCCGGCGACTTGGTCGTACGTCTCCCGGTTGAGCGGGAACATTTGCACCACAAATTTAGGCTTGCCGTTTTCGACGATGACCGAGTCCGTCCCTTCAATATTCTCCCCGAACTCATCCACTACATCGTGCGTCACGTCAGTCTTCGCCACGGCGTCACCTTTCCCGCGCCCGCTCGCCTCCATCTCGCCCATATTCCGCCACTCCGGCCGAAGCCCGGTCGCGCTCAAGTCTCTCCGCAGCGCCTCGGCGCACTTCTTTTGCATTTGCAGCCCGTGCACCTTCGACCCCAATCGCTGTCCAAATGCCCGCACACTCTCACCCTCCAACCCCGCCGCCTGGCGAAACTTCCAATATGATCGAAACGCCTCCAAAACCTCCCTCTTGTCCTTCGTATCCAAGCTCAAATTCAAACTCTTCAGGCACCCCTGCAACCGCCGCGTCGCGTTGAATCGAAACTTTTGCACCAACTTCCGATCCCGCTCGTACGGCGCCCGCTCCATCGCATCACACACTTTCTTCATGTTCCCATTCGTGCTCAGATACGTCTCGTAAAACATCCTCTCCTCCTCCAGCGTCCATTCCTTCTTCGCGTCGCGTCGCCCGTCGTCCTCGTCGTCCTCGTCCGCCTCCTCATCGCTCGCCAAGCTCCCCATCGGGCTCGATTCGCTCTCCAGGCTCCCCATCGGTTGACTTCCGCTCGCGCTCGCGTCGTCCGCGTCCGCGCGTTCGTCGCTCGCGCGTTCGTCGCCGTCGCGCGTCGTCGTTCGATCGACGTCTTCACCGTCGTCGATCGACGACGCCTCGCGCGCGCGCGCCGCGACGGCGTCCGTCGCGCGCGTCGGCGCGGCTAACAGTGCCGTCATCATGCGCGCCGCGCGCGTCGCCGCGACTCCGCGCGTCGATCGCGCGTCGCCGCGCGCGCGAATGAGGTTTGAATTCAAATATTTGAATCGTCGTTTTGACGATCGACCGCACTCCGACGCGTCGCGCCTCGCCTCTTCGCGCGCGACGCGCGTCGCGCGCTCGAGACCGTCGCTCGCGACGCGCGACGGCGATCGAGCGCGCGTCGCGCGCGCGCGCGCGCTCGACGAGGCCCGCGGCGCGAGGTTTCCGCGCGACGGTCGCGACCGGCGAGGGCGTTGACTCGAGCGCGCGACGACATGGACGCGCCGGGCGCGTCGCCGACGTCGCGCATGATACGCGAGCTCGCGGCGGAGGTGCTGCGAACGCCCGAGGGCGCGGCGCGGGCGAAGGCGAGCGATGCGGGACGGCGAGGGCGCGCGCGCGAGGACGGCGAGGGCGACGCGTTGACCGACGGCGGCGCGGCGACGGGGAGGGAGACGGAGGACGCGTCGATGGCGACGAGCGCGTTCGAACGGCGGTTAGAGATGCTTGAACGCGAGGCAGAGCGCGTGGGGGTGAGTCTGGAGCGAGACGAGGCGGAGACGCGATCTGCGGCGGCGCGCGCGACGAGCGACGCGGAGCGCGAGGCGCTCGCGGCGGCGGCGGCGCGACGGGCGGCGGCGGCGGTCGAGGCCAGAGATGTGAGCCTGCGGGACGCGTTGAAAACGAAAGAACGCGCGATCGAGAGTCTCAGTGCGAGTTTGGCGTCGACGCGGGAGTCGTACGAGCGACGGTTACGCGTCGAGGCGGAGGCGAGCGCGGCGAACGCGGCGAGGGAGGAGGCTTTGCGGGGCGATATGCGCGCGCTGAGCGAGCGCGTGCGCTCGCTAGAGACGAAAGCGGAGGTTCGTGAACACAGGATAGCGTCGCAGCACGAGACGATCGGCAAGTTGACTCGCGATCTCGAAGCGAAGCGAGCGTTTGACGTGGAAGTCGCCGACCAGACGCGGACGTTGGAGATTGATCGTTTGGAACAGCGTTTGAGCGCCAGCGAGGCGCGCGCCGACGCGGCGGAACGGAAATTAGAGACATACTTTCTCGAGAAAGTTTCACTCGAGCGCGAGATCGCCGACTTGCGGGAGCGACTCGCGCGCGTACCCTCACAAGAGGCGCAAGACGAGGCGTTTCGTCTTCGAGTCGAGCGCGCCGCCGAGGCGAGAATCGCCACCGAACGGCTGGTGAACGAAGAGATGCAGACCAAAGCCGAACTCGCCGGGCTGTTCGCGCAAATTCGCGAGATGACGCTTCGAAGCGCGGGCGTGACGTCCGCGCCGCCGCCGACGGCGACGAGCGCCGCCGACGAACTCGCGCGAGTGAAGCGCGCCGCCGAAGCCGAAATCGAGTCCCGCAAGCGCGAGTTCGCGAGTCTCCAGGCCGACATCGGGCGTGAAAACGCCACCCTTCGTCGCGAACTCGCGTCGGTGCGCGCGAAGCTCAACGCCAAATTGGGCGTCGGAGCCGCGACGAACGCCGAATCCGAATCGTCGCCGTGGGCCGCCGAATTCTCCTTCGCCTCTCCCGCCTCCTTCGCCGCCGTCGAGTCTTCGCCATCGCGAAAACCATCTCGCGCGTCTCCGAGCGATTCCACGGAGTCCTTCATAGAAATCATCCCGAGCGCCCGTGACGTGTAGTGCGACGCCGCGACGCTCGCGCGCTCGCCTCTTCTTCTTCGCTCGCCGCCGCACTCGTCGTCATGCGTCCCTTCACCACCGACGCCGACGCGCTGGTGTGCCTGAACAATCGAGAGTTCATCGTGGACGCCCTGCGCGGCGACGACGAGGGCGGCCCGTTCCGCGGCGACGGACGCGAGCCCGACGACGCGCGCGCGGGCGCCGACTTTGAAATCAAACTCGGCCCGCTCGAGGGCGTCTGCGTCGTCCGTCTCGGGCGCACGATCGCGTGCGCGTCGACGAGCGCGATGTTAGAGCGGCCGCAGAGCGCCGGGGCGTCGTCCGAGGGCGTCCTGCGCGTGGATTGCGAGTTTTCGAGCGGGGCGTGCGAGGGGTTCGCGCGCGAGGGACGAGCGAATCGAGAGACGCGACAGAGAGCGAAGGATTTGGGCGCGCTGCTCGAGCGCGGGCTGAAGGATGCGCGAGCGGTGGACGTGGAGTCGCTGTGCGTGCTGGCGGGGAAGCGGGTGTGGGTGGTGACGTGCGCGGTGACGATTTTGGCGCACGACGGAAACTTGGCGGGCGCCGCGAGTCTGGCGGCGTGCGGATCGTTGATGACGTATCGTCGCCCCGAATGCGCGGTCGATCCGAACACTGGAACGGTGACCGTGCACAGCGCGGACGCGCGAGAGGCGATACCGCTGAATATGCATCACTTTCCCATCGCGTCGACGTATTGCTTCTTCGACGAGGTTCCCGGGTTAGCCGTGGCGGATCCGACGTTGGAGGAGGAAGTCACCGCGGATGCCTCGATCGTGGTCGTCGTCAACACGCACGATGAAGTCTGCGCGTTGTCTAAGACTGGAAACGGCGTGCCGAGCGAGGACTTGAAGCGATGCGTGCGGAACGCTTCGCGAACGGCGCGCGAGTGGACCGAACTCCTCAAGGAAGCCGCCGCCGATTTCGAAGCCGATCGCTTGGCGAATAAAGTGCGCACGCATTACGACGGATACAGAGACGCCCCAGACGACGACTATTTGCTCGACGCATTTTACAAGCCCGGACAAAACCTCGGCGTCGAAGGCGACGCCGAGCCCGCGAACGGCGAACCGCAGAGCGACAGCGCGGAGGACGAAGACAGCGACGCCACGGACGCCGACGCCATGGACGCCGACGCCGTGGACGACGCCGACGCACCATCGACTTCCAAGGCGTCGCGCGCGAAACCGACCAAACTCGCGCCAGAGAAGCCGCGCGACGATTCGGACGACGACGTGCGATTCGACGCCGACGACGACATCGACGCTCTCTTCGCCAAGGCTGAAAAGAAGAACAAGAACAAACTCGGCGCGTGGGACGAACTCCCTGGCGACGGCACCGACCTCGCGAGCGCCCTCAAACCTCGCAAAAAGCTCAAGAAGACTTCGAGCTCGAAAAAATCCACCAAGAAGCGATGATTTCGCGCTCGCCGCGAGACGCGTCTCCCCCCTCTCTCGACGTCTTCGTCGTCCTCGCCTCACCCTCCCCGGTCACCACCGCGATTTGTATTATTTTACAGCCCTCCTCCATCGCCCATCGTCACCGCGTCTTCGCCGCCCGCTCCAGACCGCCTCTCTCGCCGCCGCTCGCCCGCCTCGAGGGGGGCGGTTCCCGAGGTCTTAGGGCAACTTCATCGCTCGACGTCCACCTCACTCGCGCGCGCGCTTCCGATGCTCGCCTCGCGACACGCCCTCGCGAACACCGCGTTCGCGCGCGCGCCCGCGCGTCCGCGCGCCGCCCGCGCGTCCGCGCGCGCCTCCGTGCGCGTCCGCGCCGCGTCCACCATCTACGACTTCACGCTCAAGACGCTCGGCGGTGGCACGCGCGACGCGCCCACGGACGGCGAGGACCTCCCGCTGAGCCGATACAAGGGCAAAGTCGTCCTCATCAACAACGTCGCGACGTTCTGAGGCACGACCGTCAGGGACTTTGTTCAGTTGAACGCCCTGAAGGAAAAGTACGGGGACGACTTGGTCGTCCTCGGCGTGCCGTGCAACCAATTCGGACACCAGTGCTACGATAAAGACTTTGAATTGCTGAACACGCTGAAGTACGTGCGACCGGGAGATGGATACGAACCGAAATTCACGATCACGGGGAAGATGACGATCAACGGGGACGAAGAGGACCCGTTTTGGACGTTTTTGAAGAATTCGATTCGCGAACCGGCGGACGACAAGGGCGGACTGGGATCGGATCACATTTATAAGACGCAACCGAACTCCATGCCGATTCAGTGGTCGCCGGTGCGACGGGCGGATGTGACGTGGAACTTTGAAAAGTTCCTCATCGGCAAGGATGGAGTTCCGGCGAAGCGGTACTCGCCAAAGTTTGAAAACGCAAACTTGACGGCGGATATCGACGCGCTCATGAAGGCGTGAGCGCGGAATCGAGTCGCGCTTCGGTTGAACTAGAACGAGCTCGGAGTGGAAAGAACCGCGCGCGCCGCGACGTGACGAAGGATGAAGAAAGACCAAACGCTCGACGTAGGTTTTCATTCTTTTGATTTCACGCGACGCCGCGCGAGTTCATCTCCGAGCGCGATGTTTTGACTTTTAATTTTAATATCAAAGTTGTTTTGACGATCGCTTCGGAGCGCGATGCCTCTAAGCGCGCACCTCGCGGCCTACCGGTTCATCTAATTCTCTAAATCTCTTCCTCTCGCGTGAAATCGAGCGTCACACGTCCCTCGTCGTCGCTTTCGTCGTCGACGATGCTCCCGGTTCGCTCCATGCGCTCGACGAGCGTTCGCGTCAACGCGTCGTCCTCGAACGGCACATCGCGAAACAACGACGCGCTCGAACTTCTGTACAGCACGCTCACGAAAATTGCCGAGTGTCCGCGCGCGGGATCGCCCTCGCTCACGACGCGAAACCGCCAATCCAACCCCAGCCTCGTCGTCTCGCGTTTTAGAAATACAAATCTCGCCACGGCTGAGAACGACACGCTCAAGATTATCCCGTCCTCTCTCGTCATACGCAACATCTCATCCATGAGCGCGCGCTTATCTTCGTCTCCGTTGAGCGCGTCCAACGTACCCTTATCGATCACGCACGTCGCGCTTCCGTCCGCGACGTCGGCTCGACAGTCCCGGCAATCCGCCGCGCGACACCGCACCCGCGCGTCCTCCGCGTACCGCGCCCGCAGCACCTCGATCACCCGTTCGCTCACGTCCAACAGCACGACGTCACCCCTAAACCCGTACTCATCCGCCGCGTCGACGCCGATGCTCGACGATCCGCACCCGACGTCGACGAGCGCCGCCGCGCCCGCCGCGCTCGCGCTCGCCGCCGCCCGCAGAAACCCATCCGCGACCTCGAAGCACGCCTCCGACGCCGCGTGCCACTCGCGCGCGAGCTGCGACGCCGAATCGTACACCCCGTCCCAGTGCGCGGCGTACGCGCGCGCCGACGTCCCCTCGGCGCCGGCGTCGTCGCGTCGCGACATTCCCGACAGCTTCCGAAACCACCCTTCGCGCGACGTTCGCGTCGCCGCCCGCGCGCCCGCGTCGTCGCACGCGCGCCCGCGACCTCACGCACACCGTCGCGCGCTCGCGCGCGCGCGCGCGCGTCCCGAATCGCCCCGCGCGCGCGCCGATCCCGTCGCGAAGCCGCGTCCCGGTGTCCCGACATCGTCGCGAGACGTCGTCGTTCCGGCGTCACTCCGTCGCGCGTCGCGATCGCGTCGCGATTCCGCGATGCCGCGAAGCGCGCGAAAAGAATCCTTCTACGCCGTCGCGCGCGGGCGCGCGCGCGGCGTGTACACGACGTGGGACGACGCGAAGAAGCAGGTGCAAAACTTTGGGGGCGCGATGCACAAGGTGCGACGACATCGGACGACGACGGCGCGCGCGACGCGCGACGCGCCCTCGCGACGGCGCGAACGCGCGGGGACTAATTTTTCGCGCTCGAATTCGCGCGCGCAGAAATTCGCGACGCTGGACGAGGCGCGGGCGTACCTGGAGGCGCATCGGGGGGACGACGCGACCGACGGCGGCGTAACGGCTCGAACGGTCGAGGCGACGCGCGACGACGACGGAATTCGCGACGGCGACGCGACGGAGAGCGCGAGATCGGCGAGCGAAGACGCGCGAGTGATGGAGAAAAAAGTGAGCGCGCGTAAGCGCGGGACTTCGGGGGGACGAGGGATGTCGACGCGCGCGGGGGAGGACGCGGAGGACGGGATCGAGGCGCGCGTGCGAGCGCTCGCGAGCGCGGCGAACGCGCCGAAGGAGGATCGGAGCGAGGATGAGTACGTGTTGGAGTTCGACGGGGCGAGTCGTGGGAATCCGGGGGAGGCGGGGGCGGGGGCACTGCTGCGAAGGAAGCGGGACGATCGAATCGTGGAGGAGTTGTTGGAGTATTTGGGGAACGAGCGGACGGTGAACGAAGCCGAGTACGCGGCGCTGTGCTTGGGGTTGCGCAAGGCGGTGGAGCTCGGGATCACGAAGATTGAGGTGCGAGGGGACAGTAAACTCATCGTGAATCAAGTTGAAGGATCGTTCAAGCTGAAGTCGGCGAATTTGAAGTCCATGCACGCCGAAGCGTGCGAGTTGAAGGAAAAGTTTACCGAGTTTAAGATCTCTCACGTCAAGCGCGAGTTTAACAAACACGCCGATCATTTGGCCAACATGGCGGTGGACTTCGGGCTTAGCCCGAGTCGAATGTCCGGCGATGCGTCCACGTCTGCGACGAAGCGGTTCGAGAGCGGTGGTGGGGGTTTGGGCGGAGGCGGGGACGACGCCGACGCGAAGCGGCGCAAGCTCGGCGGCGAACAGCGTTACGCGCGCCTCTTCCGCTCCTTCGCCGGCGGTGCGGCGGCGGCGCCCACGCGTCTGGGACGTGGGTATCACGCATACGCGCGCGCATCGGTGTCACACGATGGTGAGGCTTCGAACATGGCGTCCGGAGCTCCCTTGGTTGTCGGCGGTGGAGCGTCGCGCGTCGCGCTCGCCTCGGCTCGACGATCGTGGATTCCTCTCACGCGCGCCGCCATGGGTTTCGCGCGGCTTCGTTTATGACGCGATCTAAATATTTTGTTGAATACGTTACAGTACACTCGTTGGCTACCTATATCCAGTCGCACCCCGATCACACCGCCGAGTCGTCGTCATCGTCGGCGGAAACTTCCGAAACGGGGACGCGGCGAGTCGGCTTGACGATTTCTTCGTACGCCTCGCCGGTTTGCGGTTGCGTCACCTTGATCGGACGCGGAAATCGCTGCACGACATCCCGTCGAACCGGCGACTCGTCTTCATCCGAGCTCGGCGAGCTCGGCGAGCTCGGCGGGATTTCGGATGAAACCGAGACGCTTCGCACGTGCGGTTGACGCGTCTTTGAGGCGAGCAGCGGCGCGCGTTCCGCGACGCCCGGCGACATTCTTCGAACTTGTCTCGGCGGTAACTGCCCAAAGAACATATCGCCGCCCGTCACCGCGGTCGGCCACTTGCTCGCGACGGTCATCAAGGCCAAAGCGAGGATGACGACGGCTAAGGCAACGCTCAACTCGGCGGACGATTGTTGAAACCATCGTTGCATGGCGTTGCCGTGCAAGTGCGCGTGCTGGTGCTCGTGGAACCTGTGCGCGGCGCGCCTCAAATGTTGCGGTCGGGCGAGTTCGGACGCGTCGTCTTCCGTTTGAAGAAGTGGTTTGATTACCACGTGCGAGTGCGCACACGGTTCTGCAACGAATGAGCACGATGCGAACCTCGTCGGCGTGCAATCAAACACCGCCGCCAAAAAGGCCGTTTTCGCCGCGTCTTCCTTTGAGCGCGGACATTTTCGAACTTGTCTACACTCAAGATCGTCACTCGCAAAACCTCGCTTGCCGATCACTTCACCACACTGCTGCACAATGCCCGTGTGCGGGCATCCAAGTCCAGCGCGCGAGTGCATCGCGGAACACGCGTCAGCGGCTTGCTCGGACGATCCGAGCGCGCTGGCGTCGACGTCAAAGCACGTCGCTTGCGACGTCTTCGTGTTCGGGCACCCGCACACGCAAGATCCACGCATTGAATGCGGGACAACGTGCGTATCACCGAGTTTTGGCAAGGAAAACGTGCCGTCATCGGCGTCTTCTTTGGTGTCGCCACGCCTATTGTCCTCGAAATCAATGTTCTCCGAGGCGCGAAGACCGATGCTGCGCATCTTTTCAGAGACGCCGCTCATGACGGAGGAAAGATCGTCGATGGCGTTCGGTTTCGCACGGTGCGCGGCGACCGAGCCGAGATCACTTCCCTTGTTCTTTGACGCGCCGAAACCGACGTCTTCATCGCCCTTCAATGGAGGAAGCGTCGCCTTACGCCAAGAGTCCAACTGCTGTAACGCCTGCTTACCCGTCTCTTCAATCTTGTTGACAGCTTCGAGGTACTCTGCCGCGGCGACGTCTTCTGCTTGCGCACGCTGAGCTACATTTGTAATCGACTGCGCCGCACGCATAGCCTTTTGGTATTTTTCGCGCGTTTGCTTCAACGCTTTGCGATAATCCTTCTGCACTCCGGCTTCAAACTTTTTGTACTCGCGTTCTTGCATTTGACGCGCGTATTCAATCTGACGCTTCTCGTACTCCTCCGCGGCTAAGTCGCCAGGACTTGGCATTGGTAACCGAAACGTCGTCGGTTTCATCTCGCCAGCGTCGCCGGGAGCCTCGTACGTCGCGTGATCGTCGTGAATTAATCCATCCTTCTTCGCCTCGCCCCCCATGACTTCCGTGATGGCTTCGCGCACGGCGTCGAGAATACTGCTCGACGCGCCCTCGCTCGAGCCCTCGCTCGAGCCCTCGCTCGCCACGCGATCGTCGCTATCTGTGCTATGCTTTTTTGAATGTTTCGATGCCTTCTTTTCCTCCCATCTGTGCCAGTCATGCTCGAGCGCGGCGGTGCGTTTTGACTTTTTCGTCGGCGAGTCCAACTCCACCGGCTTCAGCGCGCCGCCCATGGCAGACCAGATCGTGCGCATCAAATACGCATCGTCTCTTCGACCGCTACCCACCTTGGCGACGACATCCGAGGGTGCCACTGGACACGCAGGTGATCCGGGCGCTGTGCGTCCCAGAGTGACCACCACCGTCTTCGTCTCCGGCAACATGAAAATCATCGATCCTTCATCGCCCAAGCTCACAGCCACGGGCGCGTGCGGAGCGTTTCTCCCGAGTATCGGCCCACTGATGGCTTCTGCACTCATTCCGCACGACGTTTTCGTCGTTCGCGGTGCGCAGCATTGCGTCCCGGTTGCGCTCACCGGGACGTGAAGCCACGTCATCAAGCCGTGCGCTTGGTTGAGCGACGGATAACTCACCGACAACGCCGATACCGCAAACGTGGGATCAAACATCTGTCGCGTGCTCCCATCGACGCTCGTCCACCTTCCTTGGTTCACGAATAACTGTCCGAGCTTGGCGGCGTCGCGACAAGACATTCGCAAATCTCTCCAAAGTGACGCGCCGTCGTTCCCGTCCGCCCTAGACGAGCTCGCAAACATCTCCGGCGCGCCGAGTTTTTCCCCGACATTCACGCGCGCCCATTCCGAGAGCTTCATCCCACTTCTCAACTCAATTATGTCACCGACTATATCCAAGAACCCATCATTTCTCGGGTCGTCGCGTTCGAACGTCGTCCCCGGTTCGCGCGAACCGCCGCCGTGCGTCTGCGCCAACAGCTGTCGCACGCTCACCTTATCCGCGTACGCCCCGAACGCCTCCTCAACCGAGCGCAAGTCGTACTTCGACAACGGCGCGTCTAACTCAAACAATCCTTGCTGCACCGCGACGCCGACCGCCGCGACCAGCGCGAGCGCGCCGACGCCATCCGTCGTCGTTTGGGTGTTGGCGTCGTTCGCGCCGTAGTAGGACTCGTGCACGATCGCCCCATCCTTCGCCACGAGGAAGCAATCTCGCGAGACGATCGTTTCAACGTTGCTCGAAGCTTCCTCGAGCGCGTTCGTGCTCAGGCCGTGCAGTTCAGCGCGTTCGACGATCCACGGGCGCGCGCCGGGGGCACCGGACGCGCGCGGTGTCGACGCGCTCGCGTGCGCGCTGGCGCAGCATAGCGCCGCGGCGAGCGCGCAGGCGAGCGCACGACGCATCGTACGCGTGTGCGGTGTCGACGCGCGGCGTCGCATCGCGCGCGCGCCGAGTTGTGCCGCGATGGATGGATCAGGCAACAGAGGTGTTGAGCGCGCTCGAATTCGTCGTCGAGCGGCGGAAGTATAATACAATGTGTGCGCTCGCGCGAGCGGCTAGAATGCGGCGCGACGGCGTTAGAGGTTGGAGAGGCGAGGTCGCGCGAGTTCGGCTTCGCTTGGATCCCACGATATAATTTTCCCGGGATTCATGATGTTGAGCGGATCGAGCGCGCGCTTGATTCGGCGCTGGATATCCACGTGCGCCACACCGTGCTCCATGATGATGTACTTTTGTTTTCCGATGCCGACGCCGTGTTCGCCGGAGGCGGAGCCGCCCATAGCGATGGCGTTCCCGATGACTTTGTCTTCGAGCGCCAACAAGGCGGCGCGTTCGTGCTCTTGAAAGGGTATGAGACAGTGGAAGTTGCCGTCGGCGATGTGCGCGCAAATGACGCACGGAAACCGCGCTTTTTTGAACTCGAGCTCCGTGGCCGCGATGCACGCCGAAAGTTTGGACGCCGGAACGCACACGTCTCCAACGTACACGCTCTCCTTCGCGTTCGTCCCCGCTTCTAATCCGCGATAGCGCATCGCGCCTAGATAACATCCACGTCTCGCGTCCCACAGCTCGTCCAACTCCTCGCCGTTTGACGCGAAATCGTGAGACGCGCTCCCGTTCGACTTCGCGATGCGAAGAAAACTTTCCCAATCCTCCTCCATCTCGCCCTGCCGATTCCCCACAAACTCTAAAAACAGCGTCGGCACGCACGGTAAAGACGTTTGAAACACCACATTCGTCACTTTAATCCCTTCGTCGTTCATCAACTCGCATCGAAGCAACGTCGACAGATTCGCCGCCGTCGCCTCAGCCACCGTCTTCCCCGCCGCCCCGACGGTCGGAAATCGCACGATGGCGCCGCATCGCCGCTTCGGCAGCGGAACAATCTTCACCACCAGCTCCACGATCACCCCCAGCGTGCCCTCCGCGCCTAAATAGAGCGCGTTCAGTTCGTAACCGGTGCTCGATTTCCGAACCTCGGCGCGCGTCCGAATGATTTCCCCATCCGGCGTCACCACCGTCATGCTTCGCACGTTCTCCTTCGTCGTTCCGTACTTCAGCGTGCTCAGCCCGCTCCCTCCCGTGCTCGCCATCCCTCCCAGCGTCGGATTCGAGCTCGGATCCGGCCCGAACGCGAATCCGCGCTTCGCCAGCGCCGCGTTCAGCTCGCTCTTCAGCGCCCCCGCGCCGACTCTCGCGCACATGTTCGCCTCGTCGATCTCGATCGCGCGCAACATTCGCGTGTCCAACACGCACCCTCCGCCGTACGCGACGGCGCCGCCCTCGAGCCCCGTGCCCGCGCCGCGCGGGACGATCGGTCGTCGGTGCCTCGCGCACGTCCGGACGATCGCCGCCACCTCCTCGACCGTTCGCGGCGCGCACACCGCGTCCGGCCGCGCGCCGGCGTGCGCGCCCATGTCTCGCGCGCGCGCGTCGAGCGCCGCGGCGTCCGCGCGCGTGTCCGCGCACGCGCGTCGCAAATCATCGAGCCACGACCGCGACATCGGACGGCGTCGTCGACGCGATGTGACGCCCGCAGACGCGCGCGCGCGCCGCGCGGCGATCGAATGCGCGCGCGGGCGACGCGGACGCGCGCGTGGGGTCCGCGCGCGCGACCGCGAGGCGATCGACGCGGTCGACGCGCGCCGGGGCGCGGTCCGACGGTCGACGCGCCGAACGGGACGCCTCTAACCGTCGCGACGTCGACGCGCGACGACGCGCGGCGCGACGACGACGCGGCGACGAGGGCGAGCGACGCGCCGAGCGACGCGGAGACGATGTCTCGAAACGCGAGCGACGCGCACGCGCGGATGGCGCGCGAGCGGGCGCGGATTCGAGCGAAATTGGATAAGACGAAGGTGTCGCGGCTGTGGCGGGCGCCGACGGGGGAGACGCTGGATCGCGTGACGGGGCTGGAGGTGACGGTGAGCGGTGAAGCGCTGCGGCGCGTGATGCCAGGGAATGGATACGTCGAGAATAGCACGCTCGCGGCGGAGCTGCGGGCGGCGGAGGCCAAGGCGGGGGCGCTGCGGGACGGGTTGCGACGCGCCGAGGCGGATCTCGCCGAGCTGAGGCGGGCGAGCGCGAACGGAGCGACGACGTGGCCGTTGAGGCAGCCGGCGGTGCAAGCGAGCGATCCAGACGAGGTTCGACGCGCGGGTGCGCGACGAGGGACGGCGGCGCTGCGGAAGTTGTCTCGCGCGCGGTCGTTGTCTAGTAAGAAGCGAGGAGGTTCGTCGACGGAGACGACGACGGAGACGACGACGGAGACGACGACGTCCACCTCGACCGCATCGGTGCGCGAGGTGGTGAGCAAGTTCGTGCGCGATACGCCGATACCAGAGGGTATGACCGCGGCGCCGAGTGATAGCAAATTGCCGAAACCCATATTCGTCGTGAGCGATTCGACGGGCGCCACGGCGACGCAGGCGGTGCAAGCTGCGCTCGGCCAATTTGAAAAGTGCATGGATATTTCCTATCCGACGAATTTAGAAGTTTTCAGATTCATCAACGACAATAAAGAGCTCGCGACCATCGTCGCTCAGGCGAAAGAAGACGGGGCGATGATCGTGTACACGCTGGCGGAGGTTGAGATGTCAGAAAGCATGGCGCGGATGGCCGCCGCGGCGGGCGTCGACGCCGTCAACGTCTGGGGCACACTTTTGCGTCAAATGGAGGGGCATTTGGAGATGCCTTCGATGAATCTACCGATGATCAAGCGACCGATTCGTTCGAGCGGATCGACGAACTCGATGTCGAGCGCGAGCGTGTCGGCGGCGTTGTTGTCGAGCGATTACTACCGTATGATCGAAGCCGTGGAATACACTCGACAGTGCGACGACGGCGCGTCGAGCGCGAAGTGGAAAGAGGCCGATATCCTCATTCTAGGCATCAGTCGCACCGGAAAAACTCCGCTGAGCATCTTTCTCGGACAGCGCGGATACAAAGTCGCGAATTTACCCTTGGTCCCCGTCAACGGCGAATTACGAATCCCGTCCTACATCGCCGACGTCGATCCAAACCGCATCTTCGGCCTCAAAATCTCCCCCGACGTTCTCCACGCCATCCGCGCGCACCGCCTCAGGACGATGGGGGTCACCGAGGCCGAATCCCAGGCCAGGAGCGACGCCACGGGCGTCTCCAATCGCGCGGCGTCGCGCCGCTCCTCCTACTCGGACCTCTCCGTGGTTCGCCAAGAGCTCGACCTCGCCGAAGCCTTATTCCGGCGAAACCCGACGTGGAAAGTCTTGGACGTCACGCACAAGGGAGTTGAAGAGACCGCGGCGCGCATCATGGCCGTGATGACCGAGCGTTTCGGCCGCGCCCATGTCGTCTCGCGCTTCTCCGCGTGAGCGTCTCGATCCTTCCCCGCGCCGTGCGCACACAGCCCGCACGCACGCACATCGAACAAATAATCCTCACTGTATGACCAAATGTCCGAGTTTCTTTATTTATCCCGTCACGTCACCGTCAACGCGACGGCGGTCGCGCGCGCGTCAGATTCGCGCGCGCCATGTTCGGCCGCCAGCCCGGACGCAAGGTGCGCGCGCGCGCCGATAGCCTCGAAGCGCGCCTCGCCCATCGCGACCTCGCCGCGGCGCGCGCGTCGCCTCGCCGCGGCGCCCCGCGCGCGATCTCGCGTTCGAAGCCTCGCGAAACTCGGCGGCGGCGACGCCGCGACGACGCCCCGACGCGCGCGACGCGCGACGCGGAAAACGACTGACGAACGCGCGCGACGACGAACGCACGCAGTCCACCGACACGAAGCTGTATGACCTGCTCGGCGTGAGCAAGGGGGCGTCGGCGGCGGAGATTAAAAAGGCGTACCGCAAGATGGCTGTGAAGCATCACCCGGATAAAGGCGGCGACGAACAAAAGTTCAAAGAGATCTCCGCCGCGTACGAAGTGCTGAGCGACGACGAAAAACGACAGCTGTACGATGAATACGGTGAGGACGCGCTGAAGGACGGAGGCATGGGCGGAGGAGGCGGATCGCCGTTTGATATCTTTGAGGCGATGTTCGGAGGGAATCCGTTCGGGCCGGGGGGCGGCGGCGGACGAGGAGGAGGGAGATCTCGCGTGCGAAAGGGAGAGGACGTCGTGCATGGGTTGAAACTTGGATTGGATGATTTGTACAACGGGGTGACGAAGAAGCTGAGCCTGTCGAAGAATGTGATTTGCCAAAAATGCGATGGGAAAGGGAGCAAGTCGGGGGCGAGCGGCACGTGCAACGGATGCAGAGGCGCGGGCGTCAAGGTTGTCGTTCGACAAATCGCGCCGGGGATGGTGCAGCAAATGCAGACCGTCTGTAACGATTGCCGAGGCACGGGTCAGACGATCAGCGAGAAGGATAAGTGCGAGAAGTGCCACGCTCAAAAGGTTGTTCAAGAAAAGAAGGTGCTCGAGGTGCACATCGAAAAGGGCATGAAGCACAACCAAAGAGTGGTCTTCCAAGGCGAAGCTGACGAAGCGCCGGACACCGTGCCGGGTGACATCATCTTCGTCGTGCAACAAAAGGAGCACCCGGTGTTCACGCGCAAGGGGGACGATTTATTCATGGAAAAAGAAATCTCCCTCGTAGAGGCGTTGTGCGGGATGAAGATGACCGTCGATCACCTCGACGGCCGTCAACTCGTCATCTCCACCCACGAGGGCGAAGTCATCAAGCCCGGTCAATTCAAGGCTGTATTCGACGAAGGTATGCCTAAGCACACCATGCCTTTCCAAAAGGGTCGCTTGTTCATCCACTTCACCGTCAAGTTTCCGGCTCCGGGCGACTTGTCCGAAGACGATCTCAAGGCGCTCGAAAAGATTTTACCCGCGCGACCGCAGCTTAGCATTGACATGGAGAGTGAAAATGTGGAAGAGGTTAACATGCACGAGGTTGATATGGAGCAAGAAAAGCGTCGTCGCGAAGCCGAGAGCAGACAACAAAGCCAATACGAGTCCGACGACGAAGGCGGCGGACAACCCGGCGTTCAATGCGCCCAGCAGTGAGTTCACCATTCTTTTCTCTTCGTCGAGGGGTGAATGTCCCTCGAGTTGTAGTCGAGCGTTGAGTGCGAGTACTGGTGCTATGGCGTTAGAGTGTTCGTTCTATTTTACAATACGAAATCCCGTACCTATGATCTAATCGCGGAAAAAGCTCGCCGCGAGCCCGCCGCCGGCACTCTTCTTCTTTTTCGTCTTCTTCGCCGGCGACTCGTCGACGCTCTGGTCGCGCTTTTTGTTTTTGTACACCCACGAATTCGCATCCTTCGGCAAACGACGCGAGCACGACCACGACGTCGCGTCCGGGTCCCACTTCTCCACGCGTTCGGCTTCCTTCTTCGGCGGCGCGAACGCTTCGCGAATCGCCGCCACGCCCTCGGGCGTGACGGGCCACTTTTTCTCTCCGGCTTTGTTTTGAAGAAAAAGTACAGACGTCGGCGCCGCGCTCGGCGTGAGTTGATCGATGCGCGAGTGCTGCGCGCCACTCACAAAGGCGTGTTCCTTCGCCTCGAGCGTTGTGTTCGAGACGCAGTACACGCTCTTCGCCAGTCGCATCCAGCCGCGGCTGTCGTGCCAAAGTGGAACGACTACGAAAAAGGATAGCGGTTTTTTCGCGCGAGACAAAAGCCTCTCGACGTGACCCGCCAAACGCGAGATGATTTCCTCGTCGAACGGGGGATTACACTCGAAGCTCCCTTCGCTCGGCTCGAAGTCGAACGCGTTTCCGAGCGATCCGAACGCGCGATCCGTCATCGCGCTCGCGCTGCAAAACTCTTTAAAGTGCGCGTTGAGCGGCGACGCGAAGAGCTCGCATCGCACGTCGAATCTTTTTTCGAGCGTCTCGAACACGCGCGACGGAATCGCCGCCTGCATGTTCCCCGCCTTATAATGCGTCCCCTGCAGCGTCGCGTACCTCGCCACGACGCAAAAAACCGCGCGATGAAACCCATCCTCGTCGCGCCGCGCGTCGCCGCGCCATCGCGTCTTCAGCGTCTCGTAGTGTCTCAAATTCAATTCCAGCGTCACCTTCCCGCACGTCAGCTCCACCTTCTCCGCCCGTTTCCCGTTTCCACCCACCTCGATCCTTCGCGCGCGCACGCGATTCTTCCTCCCATCGCTCGCCCTCGCGCTCGCGTTCGCCCTCGCCTTCGCCGCCGCCCGCGCCAACCGCCGCGTCGTCGTCGCCATCTCCCCCGTCGTCCGTCCCGCCTTCGCCAGCGACCGCGCCAGCCCGCCGTCGCGCGCGTCGCGTCTCTTCGCGCTCGGGATCGCGTCGCCGTCTCGCGTCGCGTCGCGTCGCGCGCACAACCACCGTTCAAAGTGCGCGTACCACCGCCGTCCCAGCGCGTCCTCGGTCGCCTCGCGAAACGTCGTCCCGAGCGCGCGCATCGCGGCGTGCTCGCGCGCGAGCGCGGCGGGCGACGCCGCGACCGCCTCGTCGACGTCGGCGTCGACGGGGCGGTCGCGCGCGACGCCCTGGTCGG
>Ga0181596_10000987_pt1 | contig 29347 bp, 24 predicted proteins | sample 041ome_6_FD_148655 | JGI IMG/M metagenome (GOLD analysis project Ga0181596, IMG submission 148655) | Coastal salt marsh microbial communities from the Groves Creek Marsh, Skidaway Island, Georgia - 041402US metaG (spades assembly) | ecosystem: Environmental > Aquatic > Marine > Intertidal zone... | reverse complement strand
AAGGTCAGTCGTTCGTGATCGAGACCCAACAGATCCAAAATCGTGGCATGCAAGTCGTTGATGTGGACTTTATCATCGACGGCTTTGTGACCGATTTCATCCGTCACGCCGTACGATGTTCCACCCTTCGTTCCACCACCCGCCATCCAAACGGTAAAACAATGGGGATTGTGATCGCGTCCGGTGCCACCTTTCTGGACAATCGGTAAGCGTCCGAATTCACCACCCCAGACGACGAGCGTGTCTTCGAGAAGTCCTCGTGCGTCGAGATCCTGCAACAGCGCGGCAATCGGTTTGTCGGTCTCTTTGGCAAATCCCGCATGGTTTTTGACGATGTCTTTATGACCGTCCCAACTCCGTTCGTTTTCCATTCCACCGGAATAAATTTGGACGAACCGTGTTCCCCGTTCAAGAAATCGTCGAGCCACGAGACATTGCTTGGCGATGTGATCGCAATCGGGATCTCCGATGCCGTACAAGTCTTGGGTCTCTTTCGTTTCGCGAGAGATGTCGAGAGTTTCGGGAGCTGCTTGCTGCATCCGATAGGCCAGTTCAAAGCTTTCAATGCGGGCGGCCAAATCGGCTTCGCCGGGGTTTTGTTCGGCGTGGAATTGATTGAGCTGTTTCATCAAGTCGAGTTGGCGACGCTGTTGTGATACATCCATCGCGGCAGGCGGTTTGAGATTGTCAATCGGGTCACCGGTAGGTTTCAGCCATGTTCCCTGATAGACGCTCGGCAAGAAGCCAGCTCCCCAGTTTTGCGAATAACCTTTAGGAAGACCGCGCCCTTTGGGGTCTGACATGACGATGAACGCTGGTAAGTCACGGCTTTCGGATCCCAATCCGTAAGTCACCCAGGAACCGACACAGGGATATCCCATTTTCGGCAAGCCACAATTGGCCATAAAGAGTGCAGGGGAGTGATTGTTGGATTCGGTATGACACGAATGGAGAAACGCCATCTTGTCGATGTGTTGCGACATGTGCGGAAAAATCTCCGAGGCCCAGGCACCACTTTCACCATGTTGAGCGAACTTGAACGGCGACTTCATCAAAGGGCCAACCTGTCCCGTGAAGAAACCGGTGTTCTTGTCGAATCCTTCGAGCTCTTTACCGTCCCGCTTTTCGAGTTCGGGTCGGTAGTTCCAGGTATCAACCTGAGAGGGTCCACCATTCATGAATAACCAGATCACTCGTTTGGCTTTCGCACGCGACTCGTGATGCGGCTTTTTCGGAGCAAGCGGGTCTGAGACTGCTCCCGGAGCCGCCCCCAGCAATTGTTCTTGCTGAAGAAGAGAAGCCAGAGCGATGCCTCCAAATCCGGCACCGGCACGTTGAAGAAGTTGTCGTCGATGAAGTGGTTGGTAGACGTTCATGGGAGACCGAAGTTAAAAAGTTAGAAAAGTCCAAAGAGTGAAATAGTCACAAAACGGAATTTGACATTTGACATTCACATCACTCGATGTAAATAAATTCGTTCAAACTGAATAACGCCTGGCAAAAATCTGTGACTGCCAATTCGCGAGGGTTGGGTTGTTTTTCTGCAGTATACGATTGCGTTTGAGCGTCCAGAAACCGAACCGTCGCCGTCAGTTCCCGCTCACTCGGATCACGACTGATTGTTTTCCAGTATCCCGCTTTGACTATCTCTGCGGTCGTTGTGTTGTCACTCAATAGCTGCTTGGCAAAATTCCCCGCGTACTCTCGAACATAAGAACTGTTCATGAAAACGAGCGCTTGCGGAGCGACGGTGGTCGCCGGTCTTCCGCCGACCGAAACTAATGGCTCGGGAGAATCAAAGACTTGCAGGAACGGAATCAGTTTGCTGCGTTTAATCATAAAATAGACGCTGCGGCGTTTGTGACTCATGTCGAGCGTTCCCGGTCCGAACATGGTTTCATCCAGGGTGTTGGAGACCGACAACATACTGTCGCGAATGATTTCCGCTTCCACACGACGCGGTTCGTAACGCCAAAGGAATTGGTTACTCAAATCGGCTTTTGCTTTTTCCGAGTCGTACTCGGATGATTGCGTGTAAGCTGCCGAGGTCATGATCAGTTTGTGGACCGGCTTCAGTCGCCAGTCATTGTCGATCAAGTATTGAGCCAGCCAGTCGAGTAGTTCCGGGTGAGTCGGTTTTTGTCCCTGCACGCCGAAATCGTTTGGCGTGCTGACAATACCTGTTCCAAAATGGTATTGCCATAAGCGATTCACGATCACTCGGGCCAACAGTTGGCCCGGGCCGTTTTCGGTATCGGTGATCCAATTGGCAAGCGATGTGCGACGATAGGAGAGTTTTGATTCTTCGCTGGGTGGTTCGACTTTCCAGTCATCGGTGGTCGCATCACCCCGCATCAACACTTGTAAAAATCCCTGTTCGGCGACGCCCGCTTTCTGTTCGTTGTCACCACGACGCAAGAAAAACGTCTCCTCGAAGAAGTCTGCTCCTTGTGTGTGATGTCGAATCGGTTTCACCCCTTCCGAAACGATCATCATTTTGGTGAGGTTCGGTTGCGGTTTGGCCGCCAGACTCTTCTGGACAGCTGTATTCAACGCGACCCACTCGGCATCGTGACGACGATAATGATCGAGTAATGCGTTTCGCGTTTTTGGATTCAGCTTTTCAACGTCCCCCTTCTCGGCCAACTCGCTGACCGCTCGCAAGATCGACAGGTCGGCCATTTTACCTTCGGCATCCGGTCGAGCCGGTTTGACGGAGTATGACAATCGTGGTCGCCCAATCGCGTGTTTCGTATTCACGTTGAAATCGAGTTCGACAACTAACCTCTCTGCCGTTGAGGGTTTGATGGCGGTCTCCGTCGCAACTTCAAAGGTCGCCCAATGCGATTTGCCAAATTGAGGATCGACGGCCCAACCCGATTTCGGATCATCGTCGAGAGAAGCGGCGATGGAGAGGGAAGATGTGTTCTGCTGGAAGTCGGCCTCCGGTTCGATCAATTTGAGTTCACGCCGATCTTTGCCATCCAGTTTTTCGACGAAGACACGAATTTTGCTCAAGGCAAAGTTGCCGTTGTCGGCACGCCCCGGACCTTTTTTCTTCATTGAGGGATCGGCCAGAGCCTCCAGTTTGATTGCCGAGACGAGTTGCCCCGGAATGAGCGGCTGAGAAGTCAACGTGTAAACATCATCGTTCGGGTTCTTGCCCGTCGCCAATAAAGAGGCATCTGCTTGACGAGCCAGTGTCGCCCCATTTTTTGATTTTCCGTCGAGCTGATCGAACAAAATCCAATCCGCTTCAGTCAGCATCGCTTGATTGGTGAGCTCTTTGGAGGCGAGCCACTTTTCAAAACGGCCCGGCAAGACATTCTTTTCAAAAGCGATCAACGCCGATTCTTTGGGAGCGTGTGTCTTTTCCCACGCCGCCAGCTTGGTGGCCGTCTCTTTCGGTGTCATGTCCACATCGACATTACTGCGAACTGCCGTGGTGAATGTCGAGACGAAACGATAATAATCGGCCTGCGGAATAGGATCGAATTTGTGATCGTGACAGCGGGCACAACCGACAGACAGACCCAACATCGCATTGCCGGTAGTAGCCGCCATGTCGTCGAGAGCGTCGTAGCGGGTCCGCTCCACTTCGTTCGCAGTGATCTGTGTCGGAAATACTCCCGCACCCAGAAAACCGGTCGCCATCAATGCTTGTGGATCGTCGGGAGCAATTTCGTCACCCGCCAGTTGCCAGCGGACAAATTGATCGAAAGGCATATCCTGATTGAATGCCTGGATCACAAAGTCTCGAAAGTGATACGCATACGGTCGGTCGTAATCTTGTTCAAAGCCGTGCGATTCGGCAAAGCGAGCCACATCCAACCAATGCCTGGCCCAACGCTCGCCGTAATGCTGGCTCTCCAGAAGTTTGTCAATCAGCTTGGCATACGCTTGGGGATCTTGATCGTTCTGAAACGATTTCACTTCGGCCGGCGTGGGGGGCATGCCGATCAGATCGTAATAGGCTCGACGTATTAAAGTCCGTTTGTCGGCACGGTTGTTGGGAGCAATTTCTTTCTCATTCAATTTGGCCAGAACGAAGCGGTCGATTTCATTCTGGAGCCAGCTCTCGTTTGCAACTTGAGGTGGCGGAGTCACCTTCAGTTTTTGGAACGACCAGAACTGATCGGCATCGTCGGCGACTTTGCGTTCCTGCCACGGGATGACGGCAATCTTCTCTTCGGTTAACGGTTTGTCGTAGGGTGCTCCCAGTTCAATCCAATTTTTGAGCAGGTCAATCTCGGCCTTCGGCATCTTCTCTTCTTCGTACGGCATGTAGGGTTGTTCTTTGTGAGTCACCAATTTCATCAGGTAACTCTCAGCCGGTTTCTTGAGATCGATACCCGGTCCCGTCGCGCCTCCTTTCAGCAATCCTTCTCGATCGGTCAGATCGAGTTCGCCTTCAATCACATCCACGCCGTGACACGAACCGCAACGGTCCATAAGCAGAGGACGGACTTTCTCTTTGAAGAGCTTTAACCCCTCGGCATATTTTCGTGCGTGATCGGGGTCGAGTGGTTTTTGAGCGGGTTCGTCGGCAAACAGGGATGACGTTAAGCAGCAAGCGGCAAAACATCCCAGCGCATGTATGATCGTCTTCAATCGCATGGCACGTAATCTGAAAAGATGTGTGGAACGAGGCGGGAGCGACCGGCTGACAGGTGAAAACCAAGGGTTCGCACGCCGTCAGAAGACATCAGCGTCGCTGTTCTCATTGTAGCCGACGGAAAATGGGACTGCCAATGGAATTTTATTCAGGTAGAATGAAAACATCTACGAAAAGAACGTCACGCGGACATACGAAATTGATGGAACCGCTGATGTCGCAGAGAAAATGAGCCAGTGAACGGGTTGCTGTAGGCCGACTCTCCGAGTCAGCATGAGCGATGCGGAATGATTCTGATGGGTCACGACCGAGGAAAGAAATAACATCACGCAGCGGCGCGGAGGCGCAGCGAAACAAATTGATCGCCGACTTATTGTTGCTAAATACGAGAAAAGAACACTCATCTGCACTCATAAACGCTAATGGGCTGATGCTGATCAGTGATGATGAGCGGAAATTAACGTTTCTTTTTGATAGCCACGAAAAACACGAAGAGTCACGAAAAGGGAATGAGCAAGTATCGGGGGGACAACATGAGCGATGAAACTAATCACGACACGAATGTAGTCAGCAAGCCACGCAGTCTTGCCAGGATCAGATTTCAAGAGTTTGTGATTCTCGTCATACTGTTGGCTCTGATTTATATTTTGATTACCCCAATACGTCCTTCACGTAATCGATCACGAGGCCCGCAAACCATCAATAATCTCAAGAACGTAGCATTGGCACAGCAAAACTTTGCGTCCCAAACGGAGGGGTTTTTCGCGCCACCGACTACTCTTCTGCTCGATGGAACGCCCGGGCACTCCTGGGCGACTCAATTACTTCCGCTGATAGATCATGCCTCGGTTTACGACCGTATTGATCAATCCGTTCCGTGGGACCATGAGAACAATCGGGAAGAGATGTCTTATGTTTTCAGCCCGTTTCTGGTCGTAGAGTTTGATCAAGAAAGAAACTCGGACGGCTTCGGTCTCAATCACTTCACACTCAATCAGCGATTGTTTCCGGACAACAAATCGCTGACCGAAGATTATATCTCGCAGGTCGATGGTCTGAGTAACACAATATTGATGGGCGAGATTCAAGAAGGCCTGATGCCTTGGGGAGCACCCGGCAATGCCCGTGACCCGGCGCTTGGTCTCAAACCGGGATCAAAGACAATGGGGGTCTCAGTGCATGACGGCGTGACCATTATCGGTTTTGCCGATGGTCGAGTCATGGCCGTGAGCAACGATATCGATCCTACTGTGTTGAAAGCTCTCTCCACACCGGACGGTGGAGAAACGATTCCCGAAGGATCATGGTAAGTATGGGAGAACGACATGGACGACGGACAATCGATAGACCAAGACAACACACAAACTCCGACTAAACTGGGCACCAAGCAAAGGGTCGTTGGGTGTGCGGTGATCGGGGTGATTCTGATTATGGGTTTTCTCTTGATTCTTCCCGTGAATCGAAATGCGAGAGAGGCTGCTCGCAGAGTGCAATCGATAAACAATCTCAAGAATTTGGCTCTTGCTCAAAAAAACTACTGCTCTCAGAACGATGGTCACTTCGCTGCACCAACATTGTTGAACGATAAGGGCGAACCGGTTCATGGGTGGGTGACTCAAATGCTGCCATTCTTAGATAACTCGGCTATCTACGCCAAGGATCGATAGTCACTCCCCTGGGACCATGCCAACAATCAGGAATACTTCAAACTACGTCTCTACGGGTTTCTGAGTCCGGGTCTGGAACTCGAGAAAAATGAAGCTGGCTATGTACTGTCTCATTACACCATGAACTCGCGACTGTTCCCCAAAGGGGAATCACTCACGGAAGATTACGTCTCACGAGCCGATGGCCTCAGCAAGACGATTATGATGGGCGAGGTTCAAGAAGGATTGATGCCTTGGGGTGCTCCCGGCAATGCCCGCGATCCCGCATTGGGTCTCAAACCAAGTCCCAAAACGATGGGAGTCGATGTCTGGGATGGAGTCACCATCATCGGTTTCGCCGACGGTCGAGTAACAACCCTCAACAACGACATTGACCCGATGATTCTCAAAGCACTGGCCACTCCCGACGGCGGAGAAACATTGCCGAAGGATTGGTAGCAGACGCGAAATATTAACCTCAGGCCGAATTGCGAATGAGGGCAATCATAACTCTATGACACACCGGCGAAAATCGGTTCTCCGATTTGCCAACGGGCACCGTCACGTATCACCTGGCGATACAATGTGTCACGCTCAACCGGCTCACGACCCGCTTCGCGAATCAGACGATGTAACTGTTCGACCGTTTGCCCCTGTGGAGTTTTGGCTCCCGCATCGTGATAAATGATTTCATGCACGACGGTTCCATCGATGTCGTCGGCTCCGTAACCGAGTGCCATCTGGGCGATTTGCTCACCCAGCATGATCCAATAGGCTTTGATGTGATCGAAATTGTCGAGCATCAACCGGGACAGAGCAATCATTCGTAAATCCATCACGCCCGACGGTTTGGGGATGTGTGACAGATTCGTGTTTTCGGGATGAAACGCCAGTGGAATGAAGGTCTGGAATCCTCCCGTTTTATCTTGTTGTTCTCGCAAGCGGACCAAGTGATCAATCCGGTGCCGGGCTTCTTCCAGATGGCCATACAACATTGTCGCATTCGTTTTCAAGCCGAGCTTGTGAGCCGCCTCGTGAACATCGAACCAGACTTTGGTATCGGCTTTGTGTTCGCACATCTTCTCGCGAACTTCAGGATCGAAGATTTCCGCGCCACCTCCCGGCATACTGCCGAGCCCTGCATCGATCATCTCTTGTAACACCCATTCGATGGATTGTTTGGTGAGGTGAGCGAACCAGCCAATTTCGACCGGCGTCCATGCTTTGATGTGCAATTCGGGCCAGGTTTCGTGAATCACGCGGATGACACCGAGATACCAGTCGAACTTTTTGAGGTGATGCAGTCCACCGACGACATGAATTTCGGTCACCCCTTTTTGACGAGCTTCTTCGACCCGTTCACGGATCATGTCATCGTCAAAGGTGTAGGCTTTGTCGGCTTTCAGGTCGGCTCGAAATGCACAGAAGTCGCAACGGTACACACAGACATTCGTCGGGTTCAGGTGGATGTTGGTGTTGTAGTAGGCGTAATTGCCATTCTTCCGCTCGCGCACGATATTGGCAAGTCGTCCCATTTCGTGTAAATCGGCATGTTCATCAAGAAACAGACCTTCCTCAAACGTCAGTCGTTCGCCGGAATGCACTTTTTGTTCGATTTGTGGGAGCAGGTCTGTCATGGTCGCCATTTCTGCAAATTAAAAAGCCTAATTGATATCAATGTTAGTCAGTCGGTGGGGAGATCACCACTCATCTGTCTGTGATACCGACCGCAATTCCAAGGAACTCTTCACGAAGAAATCGCCGCTCTGCTCATCAAAAACGGTTTCGATGAGATTCGTCGAATCCATCACTCTTCTCCCGGTGGACGTGACATCAGCGAATCGGTCGCTTCTGCCGGAGATTTATTCTCATAAATCACGCGGTAGACTTCCTGGCAGATTGGTAAATCGAGACCTCGACTTTCGGCCAGATCGTAGAGACTGCGAACCGTCGTCACGCCTTCTGCCACCGCGTGCATTTCCGCCAGAATTTGGTCGAGCGTTTTCCCTTTGCCGAGCAACTCACCGACACCTCGGTTACGACTATGGGGACTGGTGCAGGTGGTGATGAGATCGCCCATTCCCGCCAGTCCGGCGAAGCTGGATTCTTCGGCACCCATCATGACTCCGAACCGAGTCATCTCGACGAGTCCGCGAGTCATCAATGCCGACTTGGCATTGTCGCCATATCCAAGTCCATCACAGATCCCGGCTGCAATCGCGACGACATTTTTGAGAGCTCCGGCGAGTTCGACACCGACCAAGTCGGTATTGGTGTAGACACGAAAACGGTCGGTATTGAATCGTTGCTGAACAAGAATTGCTAATGACAAATCACCACATGCTGCCACGACGCTGGCGGGAAGTCTCATGGCGACTTCTTCCGCGTGGCTCGGCCCGCTGAGTGAGATGACGGTGCGCTCACCGAGAATTTCGTTAATGATTTCGCTGGGCCTCAAAAATGTCTTATTTTCAATTCCCTTGATGACGCTGACCACAGGTCGCGCTGCGGTGAGGTGAGGTGCGAGACCTTCCAATGCCGATCGCAAAAACTTGGAAGGGATGGCCGCCACCAGCATGTCGGCACCTTCGACGGCCTCGGCAATATCGCCCGTCGCGGTGACTCGATCGGGTAAGGGGATCCCCGGCAAGAATTGTCGATTTTCGCGGTTCTTGTTGAGATCAGTGGCTTGATCTGGATCGTGACACCACATTTTCACCGATTGATGGGGATGATCGGTCAACACGATGGAACAAGCGGTAGCCATGGCTCCGCTGCCGAGAATGGCAAGTTTGGTATCAGTCATCTGCGAGATCCTTGCGGTTCAAACCGCGTATTCTGGTAATGTTCCGACCGTAGAGAATGTCTAGCGAAAATAACGGCTCGTTGTGTGAATGCCAATTGATTTAATCGTTAAATCCCTTACCGTGAAAAGCCTGACATGTTTTGTTTCGTCAACATATCTGATTAAACCGTGTATTGGGATTCTTAGACTCATGGTTTCATTAGTTCGTTTCGAGGTTCTGGAATCAAGTTGCTCCAATGTCTCTGCTGGATTACTCTAAGATCAGTCCATCTGATGAGGTTACTATGTCTGACGAAAATATGCCCAAACAGGAATACTCGGGAATCGATCGCCGTAAAAATCGGGGAGGCGATGCTCCTGATGGACGAGAACGTCGTCAATTTCGGGATTCCCACGATGGAGACCCCGAGGTTCGCGAACTGGCCGAAGCCATCGATAATTACAAAATGGCCAATCGGCGAAGATTCATCACGTACGAGGAAATCCTGAACGTGGTGAAGTCTTTGGGCTACCATAAGTAATCAGTCGGCTTTTCCGAACGAATCTCACACGGCATTTGCTCACTTCTGCCAGCTTCCCAGAAGTACGATAAGTTCTCTGTTTGTCTATAGATACGTCTGTTTCTTCAGAACGACAGACGCACGCACCCGTTTTTAATTCGCGGCGATGTCGGTTTTTTTGTGCTCGATCTTGAAATTGATGTTGACCAATTTCCGATTTTTCACGAAATTTCCGATCCCTTCATCAATGGTTCTCTCCTTAAAACAGTTCCGTTGATATTTCCCGCACTGAAAAGTAGGTGTTCCCGTGAAAAAATTGTTCACAATCATCGTCTCGATCCTTGCCGTAACGCCGGCATTGTCTGCTCAATCATCGAACGGAGCAAACGAATCGAGTTCGAACTACTTCAGCGAAATGTTGTCTCCCGAGATGTTGTCGGCAAATCAGGATAAACCTGTTATTCGCGGTCAAACTCCGACGTTCGACGACGGAACTGGGGGATCTCCCTTTTATGATGATGCCGGAACAACATTCAACAGCGATGTCAACGGGCAACAGTTCGCACAACCAATCGTGCCGGCTCAACCGATCTTTCCTGGACAGCAAGTCGATCCGTTCCTGAATCCTCAGGCAATGTACGGGCAGCAGGGGATGTATGGACAACAGGGACCGGGCGTGCAAGCGTTCCCCGGAGTGAATGGTCCACAACCTTACCGATTTGGTTGGACGCTAAGAGCAGAGTTTGAATATCTCGCCGACGAAGCGGCGACGCTCAGCGGAGTTCCGACAGGAGGTGCTGAAACATTCGGTCTGAATGTGGAAGCTCAAAATGCCATGCCTCTTGGTCCTGGCGGTTGGGTCTTCGTTCATACTCCCAACTTCATGTGGCGAAATGTGAATGGAATTATTGCTCCCTTGAGTGTGGAAGATCTCTTCCAGTTCGGATGGGACATGAAACTGGTCAGCCCGTCGGTTGGCGGTTGGGGAATGGAGATGGCTTTCGAGCCTTCGATCAACACAGACTTGTCTGGAAACATTGATGAAAGTTTCGGCCTGAACCTGGATGGTCGCGGTGCCTTGTTGTGGCAATGGGGACCTCAAATGACATGGGTCGGTGGAATCATGTATCTCGACCGCGTCGATGACCGCATCTTGCCTTACGGTGGTGCTGTCTGGCGACCCAATCAATTGTGGGAATTCCGGATCATGTATCCCGAATCCCAAGCCAAAGTCTTCATGGGCAACTACTGGGGTTGGTCACACTGGCTCTATGCCCGTGCCGAATTCCTCCATTCCGAAGCGTATCAAATCGAACTACTGCCGGGTCTCGATACTCAACTTCAAGTGGAAGACATGCGTGCGACACTCGGATGGCAATTCGACAACGGTGTTACTGCCGGCTTCTTTGAAGGTGGCTGGGTCTTCGAACGCGATATCGAAGTCGGTCGTCCTGTCGGACTGAGTGGAAATATCGAATCTGGTTTCATGGCGCGAGCCGGTTTACGATTCTGAATCGAATCCTGAAAATACCAAACGGACGCAAAAACCCCGCAGGGAAATCGAATCCCTACGGGGTTTTTGTTTTACACACAGATTACGATGGATGATTATTCCACTTCGTGAATCTTCGACAGCAAGTGCTTGGTCAAATTGGGTGTCACTGCCGACATCCGCAGACGCTCTTGCAAGCTGGGATGCTTCGTCGGCAATTGCTCGATCTGTTTGACATACGGCTTCAACTTGTCCGGGGAAACCGCATCCAGCGAATTTAACGCCAGCGTGGAAACATACGGGCCGTGAGTTTCGACATTGCTCAAATCGATCAATGTGGAAATCGCACGTTCCTGTGACTCCGGGCGACCATGTTGTGCGAGGGCTTCTGCCGCCACAATGCGGACTGAGAGAGAGTCGTCGCTCAACAGACCTACCAGCTGAGATTGCAAAGGCTTTGTGGCCGAGTCTCCCAACACTATCAGCCCTAATACAGACCAATATCGCACGGCAGAATCGTCATCGTTAAGACCCTCGGCCAATTTTTTCACGTTCTCGGGATCGCGGTCCGTCGCCATCTCGGCAACATGCAATATCCGCTTGAGATCGTACCGACCTGGATCCTGTGCCATCTCCCAAACCGTATCTTTGCCAGCACGAGCGTGCATCATCGGCTCCGGCAGGAAACCGGCATCGCGTGTGGAGACTAAGTGATCGTGCAACGCAGTCCGTAATTCTTTCAACACCGCCTGATGTTGGGGGCTCTCGGCAAGATTGTTCACTTCATCGGGGTCTGCCGAAAGGTCGTAGAGTTCTTCGGAAGGTTTCGGCTGCCAGAAATGAGACTGAGCCGCATTCAATTTCCCGTCGTGAAACATTTGATACCAGACCTGTGTTGTCGGCGTCTCGAACATGTAATCGACATGTTCTCCATAAATGCGATGGGGCATGAACTGTCGCAGATAGATGTACTGTTTGTTTCGAGCGACTCGGACGATGTCGTAGCGTTCATCCATACGTCCTCGGAAGCCGAACATGTGAGACTGTGGCTTCGTTTCATATTTGCCGTGGAAGGCATGGCCTTGCATCTGTTCGGGTGGTTCAATGCCGGCGAGACTGAGTGCCGTCGAAGCGAGATCGACAAAGCCGACCAGTCGTTCTGACGACCCACCCTGCTCGTAATCTTTTCCGGCCAGATGACGATACTTTTCAGGGAACGAAACGATCATCGGAACACGCAGACCGGAATTGTAAGGCCAGCGTTTGCTCCTCGGCATTCCCGCTCCATGGTCGCCGTAGTAGAAGATGATGGTATCGTCTTCGAGTCCGTCTTCTTTCAGTTGGCTGAGGACTTGTCCTACCTGCTGATCCATCTCGGTAATTTTGTCGTAATACTGGGCCCAATCGCGACGCACTTCGGGAGTGTCGGGATGATAAGCGGGGACTGTCACTCCGGCGGGATCATGCACGGGAGTATGTGGCCGTTTGCGAACCTTCGATTCGTGACTGACTGTAAAATTAAAGATGGAAAAGAACGGCTGATTCTTTTTTCGATTTCGCCAATGAGCCTTGCCACTCGACTCGTCCCACACTTTTCCACCGGGAAGGTTGTAGTCCTGCTTCGATTGATTGGTGCAGTAATACCCGGCCTCTTGCAGGTAATGCGGGTAGAGATGAAAGTCCTTCGGGATGCGAGTCGAAGACCGCATGTGCTGCGCTCCCAAACTGGGAGGATACATTCCGGTGATGATGGTTGTTCGCGCGGGCGCACACACGGGAGCAGTGGACCAGGCGTTCTGATAGATCATCCCCCGTTTGGCGATACTGTCAATATGTGGAGTGTCGGCGTATTCATCGCCGTAACATCCCACATGAGGGCCATTATCTTCGCTGGTGATCCAGAGAATATTGGGACGATCAGCGGCAACGGCAACAGTAAAATTCAGGGCCAATACGGGCAGCAAACAAGCAATCAATCCGCGAGCAGACATATGTTTCGTCTCCCAAGTGTGTGTTGAAAGCAGGTTCAGTTTACGGGGAGTTGAGTTGTCTTCGCAAGTACCTGTTGGATTGGGGATTTATGGCGGAGATTACCTAGGGAGACTCCAGCCGATGAGGACGATCTTCCGATAAGTAGAATTAAGCGGGCAAATTCGCCGGAATTTCTCTATTTTGATGAAGGTCGAGTCGTGTCAGAGATCGTTGCCGTCATTCTGGCCGCCGGGAAAAGCACCCGGATGAAGTCGAGTCAGTCAAAGGTTTTACATCCCTTGTTTGGCCGAGCGATGATCGATTATGTACTGTCATCCGCGCGCGAAGCCGGAGCCAAACGCTTTCTCGTCGTCATCGGACACGAAGGGGAGGCTGTGAAGTCGGCACTTGCCAACGAGCCAAATCTCGAATTTGTCTGGCAACACGATCCACAGGGAACGGGTCACGCGGTGATGGTCTGCGAAGATCATCTGAAATCTCACAACGGGCAAACGCTTGTTCTTGCCGGTGATACGCCACTTCTCTCCAGCGACTCACTCAAAAAACTGATCGAAGAGCAACAAAAAAAATCTGCCGCATGTGTGATTGGTTCTGCCATTACCGAAAACAATTTTGGGCTCGGTCGAATTGTTCGGGACAATACAACTGCGTTTCAAAAAATTGTCGAGCAGAAAGATACCACCCCCGAACAAGCCGCCATCACCGAAATCAACACAGGGTGCTATCTGTTCGAGACTGTTGAACTGCTCGCCTCTCTCGGGAAAATTGATAAGTCCAACAGTCAGGGTGAGCTCTATCTCACAGACTGCCCCGGCATATTGCTCGGTGAAAATAAAACCGTTTTGGCGTCCGCTTGTTTCTCGATTGATGAAGCGATGGGTGTCAATACCCGACAGCATCTGGCCGAAGTTCGCCAGGTGCTGCATCAACGAGGTTTGGAGCGATTGATGGCAGAGGGTGTCGGCATCGTGAACCCCTCTCAAGTCGATATCGATCCGCGGGCCACAATCGGACAAGACACGATCATCCATCCATTTACGATGATCGAAGGGGAAATCACCATCGGTGCAAATTGTGTCATCGGTCCGCATGCCGTCATTCGTCACACCAACATCGAAGAGGGAACTGAGATTCCTCCGTTCACTTTACTAACTCAATAAGCGCTCACCGTTCGACTTCGCTTCAAGGTTCGTTTCATGTCCTCTCACCCTTTCGCCGATCAACAAATCCCTTCGACCGAAGCAGCCATTCATCTCAACAGCCTCTACGGAGGTTTGGGAAACCAACAGCGCGACTTTCGCAACGCGAATCTCATCCGCCTGGTTTGCAGCTATATTCAAGGGTCGCGAGTTCTCGACGTGGGATGTGGAGCCGGTCGCTTGTTGAATGCGCTCAATCAAGAAGGATTTTCTCCGGTGGGAATCGAACCGGATGCGGATTTGATCTCATTAGCCGAGCGGATGAATCCCGATTTGAAAATCTATCACGGCGAGGGAGGGCGTCTGGCGACTATTTCCGAACAGTTCGAGACCATCACAATCATCGATGTCCTGGAACACATTGAAGACGACGCTCGTCAGTTAGAGTTGATGTACGATCAGCTCGAACCGGGTGGACGATTGGTGGTCGTTGTTCCCGCTCATCAATGGCTATACGGCCAACGAGATCGCAACGTCGGCCACTATCGACGCTACTCGCGCAAGACACTCCTGAAACGAGTAGACCACGCATCTTGAGGTCCAATCATCCCGCTTCTGGAATATGCTGGGAGTCGCCCCGTACTGGTTCTCTGAACGTATTCTGAAAAAAGAATTGAACACATCTCTCAGAAACGACACGCAGCAAGGATTCTTGAAACAATGTGTCGCCGCCAGTCTTCGCACCTGGTTTCAAACGGTCGAAAACAGGGTCAGCTTCGGCTTCGGTTTAAGCGTGATTTGCATCGCACAGAAACCGAAGACGGAAGCACAACCGTTACGCAAAGCGGCTTGATCGTCTCTCTCGTTGATCAAGATTCACTGACGCTTAGAATTCGCCGACAACTTCTCCTCCTTGGCGAGTGGCCAACGACTCATACAGTCCTTCATCGATATTTTCGCTGACAAAGCGAACGCGACCATCACCCAACAAAAACTGCGCGCCACCTTCGTGAAAGCTGCTAAAGTCTTCGAGATGGCCGGCGGGATCGTTGGGAGGATGATCGGTACCACCCAGAATTCGAGCGAAGGCCTCTTCCCCTTCCGGGATCACACCCACCCAAGTGGAAAGATGGGCCGGTTCTCCTGCAGGAACATTCAATCGACTGGCTCGCTCACCCACTAGAAAAGTGTTGCTGGTTCCGTCGATCAAGTCTCGCATTTTGTAGGCCGTGTTATGACCGAAGACTCCATTCCCCCAGCAGTTATTTCCTAACCCGACAGTCTCGCAGTCGTGAATTTCGGTGGTCCCGAAGACTCCGGGATAGTTCGCGTTTGGCAGATTAGTCTGCAAGACCGTCCCCGGTGAGCCTTCTTCTTCAATATCCCAGCGTTCGGGACCCGCGTCGGAGGGACAACGATAACCTGTGATTGTTGTTTGAAACAGAATGTTGTTTTGATTGGGGACTGTTTGAATCACCGGTTGGCTGAAATTGAGTTGATTGTAAAGTGGTGCCTGATCCATGAAGGGCAAGATCATCACTTGCCAACTCATCCCCGAAGGACCTTCCACATCGGGTCGGAACGGAGCCGCTTGTTCAACACCAATCCAACCGGGAGGGAATGCTCCATGTGTGTCGTGATAATTATGGAGTGCCAACCCAATCTGTTTCAGATTGTTTTTACAAGAAGAACGGCGTGCCGCTTCTCGCGCCTGTTGAACGGCGGGCAACAGTAAGGCAACAAGTACCGCGATGATGGCAATGACCACCAACAGTTCGATGAGTGTAAAGCCGCGCGCACGGCGTAATTGAGGCGAATTCATAATGTTTTGTTTCTATCGTCAGAATTTTGGATTGATGTCTCTGTGTGCGCAATTAAAGCAAGCGATTTGCGCAGGCAACAAATAAGTTGTCAGACAGCAATCCAGGCGGGTGGTCCCCGCAGATAGAAACAGGTAGGGACCCGGGAAGAAATCAACGACCGAACAAATGAGTCGGCTGATGCCAGAACTTCAATGTCAGGCTCGACCAAGGTGATCGTAAACACGGTCCCACTGAGTGCCAAAACCTGGCATGACTGGCAGTCTTCGGAATCATGTGGACACGTCGGGCAGGGATCGTTCGATTCTTCGGAAGCCCCCGACTTCTCGTCGTGATGCGAGTGAGAGTGCCCATGCCCGTGATGATGCTCATGACTGTGATGAGCATGTTCATGCCCGCCGTGATCATGTGTGTCTGCAGCTTGCTGACAATCTTCCGCATCACAAGTCACCACATGCGTATGCACGTGCCAACCGGTCGCCAGTCCGATGGTCATCGGCCAAGCTGCCAGAAGCAGGTACGCGGTGAAATTGTGAAAGCGAGGAAACATAACAGTTATTCCAATTTTGACCCCCTCATTATTGCAGTCGAGTTGCAATAACTCAAGGAGTGTTAATTAAGAATCGGAGAAATTCGGGGACTTCTGAGACGAATTCCCTCGAAACCAGTCATTGCCGCGAAAATCGTTTTCATCAATATCTACCGATGTGTTATCATGAGTGCTCTCAAATTCCATGAAAATGTGCTCTTATCTGTGAATAATCCCACCTCCCAAAACATATTTCCCACGTCCGACCGGCGTTCCTTTTTGACGGCGGGTGCTTTCGGTGCACTCACTTTACCGCAACTTTTACGAGCCGAAGCGAACTCTGCTCAATCGAGAAAAAAGTCTCTCATCTTTGTTCATCTTGATGGTGGCCCACCTCAGATGGACATGATCGACCCAAAACCCGATGCACCTGCCGAACTTCGCGGGGAGTTTCGTTCGATTGCCACACAAACTCCCGGCATCCAGATTTGCGAACTGATGCCAAGACTCGCGCAGCAATGTCAGCAGTTTACATTTCTGAGATCGTTAGTCGGTTCGGCAGGCCGTCACGACGGCTTTCAATGCCAATCCGGTTATCACTACAAAGATCTCGAATCGATGGGCGGCCGACCGGCTCTCGGTTCGGTGATGTCGAAACTGGTGGGATCGCCCGAAGACGATGCACCCACTTTCATCGATTTAATGCAAGGCCGACCTCTGGTTCGCAATAGTGCCCGCCCCGGTTTTCTCGGTCCCGCTTTTTCACCATTTCGTCCCGACATCTCAACGATGTTCGAGCGCGAGCTTGAAGCCGGTATGAAAAACGAATTGGCTCGACTGGGAGAAGAGCACAGTACCTCGCTTTCACTCAACGGTTCACTCACCGTCAACCGATTAACGTCAAGAACCGAACTCTTACGCGGACTTGATTCCATTCAACGCTCGGTTGATGGCAGTGGCATGATGCATGCCATGGATCAGTTCACGCAACAGGCGGTGGGAATATTAACATCTGGTCAATTAGCCGATGCCCTAGATTTATCCAAAGAACGTCCCGAAGTGATTGCCCGTTACACACCCAAAATCTCAATCGACGAAGACCGATTCAGGACGGCAGAAGGTCCCAAGTCTGTCTTGAAGTTTTTGTTGGCGCGTCGATTGATCGAAGCGGGTGTGCGAGTCGTCAGTCTGTCAATTTCTGACTTCGACACCCATTCGTCGAATTTTCCTCGTTTGCGGAATCTGTTGCCGATTGTCGATCATGGATTAACAACTCTCGTCGATGACCTGACAGAACGTGGCCTGATTGACGATGTGACCATCGTTGCCTGGGGAGAATTTGGGCGGACACCCCGCATCAACGACAAAGGAGGGCGAGATCATTGGCCTCGCGTTGGGCCTGCCATTCTCGCGGGAGGGGGACTCTCCACCGGACAAGTGATCGGAGCAACCGACCGCACCGCATCAGCAGTGACAGAACGCCCCGTCAGCTATAAAGATGTTTTTGCGACGATCTATCAGTCGCTGGGAATTGATGCCTTGCAGACGACGTTACTCGATCCGCGCGGTCGTCCCCAGTATTTGATCGATTCGGGTGAACCGATTCGCGAGTTGTTGTGATTTTCTATGCAGAGCGCATAAAAAAAGCGACCACCCGCAGGTGATCGCTCTGTGACTCTTCTCTTCTGACGTTTCTCTAGGCGTTCTTCATGCCAATATTGATGTAGGCATGGACGTGAGGCGCACCACGGAAGTGAGTGACAAACGTCGGTCCTTCGATCCGCCAGATGTCCCAGACTTTGTCGTTTTTGAGATCGCCTTGCTGGTAGAACGCCATGTTCAGTTTTTCCATGCCGCCACCTTTCTTGATGAACGACAACGCTTCCGTCACATCGGCTTCACGGTAAGGTGCGAGAATTGTCTTAATGACCGATTCGACCAGTTCGACTTGATCGGAAGAGAGCGAGCCGACGGAAATACCACCGAAGGCCGGTTTGTCTCCCTGCAACTGGACCTGTGTCTCTTTGGGAGAATTCTGTAACAGCGCCAGCTTACGTTGATCGGTATCAAGAGCTTTGAAGACTTCGTTGGCGGCTTGCGTCTGATAATGAAAGACGTTCTGGGCAGGATCTTCTTCACCGTGTCCATAAACAATCGGTCCACCAAAAGCGGCTCCGGCAACAGAATCGCCATCTGCTCGCAGCGTGACGTGCCGTCCCGTCAACTCCCATTCAAATTTGCCCGTTCCCGGTTCGCCAAAGATGGCGATGTGATTCAAATCCCAGCCACCGGAATCTTCGTCCATTTGTTTCATGAATCGTTGGAAGCCATCCTCGCTGGTGACATTCTGGACGATTTTCTTGATCACGGCTTGTTGTTCTTTGGTGTAGAAGCTTCCGCCGATGGTGGGCTTGGTAATGGCCCAGTTGGCGTTGATGCGAGTCCGCAACTGATGATCGAACTCGAAGCACATTGTCTGCTTCTGTTTGTCGGTCAAGGTCGAGTACAACTCGGTGACGGCGGTTTCGGCAATCGCTTTTTTCTTTTCACCCGCAGACAGTAAACTGCCCGCATTGAGCATCGCGCCGCCGGCAATGGCCGCCGTGCCGAGTGACTGAACAAACTGACGACGTGACACGCCGTCTCCACAGTCGTGACAATTGTTTTGATCTAACATGGATATAACCTTCTTCTGGTGGGTGTGTTGGGAGGGTGGCGGATTGTGAATGAAGAGATTCGCCGCTCAACCTGACAACCCCATGAGAACCGATTTGACTCGAAAATAACAGAAAAATTCACCCAATTCGATGATTCTTGATCCCGAACGCCAAGGAATCGGGAAAACGGTTCCATCGATCGACTCAGTCGTTCATAATCGATTTTCCGCTTTCATTTTCATCATTGACCCTCAATCGAACCTCCATGACCAAACGCTCGCCCGAACAAAAAACACCCTCCCTGATCCCGTGGCTGCTCGGCTTGTCCATCTTGCTGGCCGCGGTCGCAGCATTCATTTTCATTCCTCGGGAGGCTCCCCAACCTGACCTCACTACGGCCGTTGACCTGCTGACGATTGTCGACCTGAAGAATCGCTCAATCGCAGAGCTGGAAAATAACAAACTCGACGAAGCGGCTGCCGGTTTTCAACAAGTCATCGAATTGGCCCCCAATGAGGTATTGGGGTCTCAGAATTTGGCGGTCACGTTGCTTCTGAAGTTGGCTTCTCTCAACAAAGCGCAAGAGCCAGACGCTTTTAATGCGACGCAGACATTGCTGGCGGAAACGCTCGCCACCTGGAAAACGAAAGACGCCGACAACTCGCAACAAATCATTCTCTCTGCACGCCGGCACGAAGCCCTGGACGAACGTGACGATGCCATTGCTGCATATCTTCGCGCTTCCGAACTGAGTAAATCCGACCCGGTGTTGCCGTATCAGGCTTATCAATTGATGCAACAGCGTGCCGACGAATACGACATTTCCGAAACGTCTGCCGCCATCAAAGAGGCCTACCAACGCTCTCCTGAAAATATTGCGGTGGTGGTGGCCTATCTCAGATTCCTGGCAGAAACGAAGAACGAATTGTTCCTCGAAACACTCGAACGATCTCGCGATCTCTTCACGCCTCTCTCAGCGCGTGTGCGAGAGACGCTTCCTAAATTGTTTGACAAAGCTGCGGCTGCCATAAAAGAAGAAGACTGGAAAACCGCACAGACTCAGCTCGGCTTCACGGGCAACTTGCTGTTGGCAGAGATTGCCTACACCAACGACTTGAATCGTCTCAACCCGCATCCTCTCGAATATGTGGCGACAGATTTCTCGGACCAGTTTTATGAGCAATCCGAAGAACCTCTGTTCGCGCCTCCTGCGCCGATTGAAGTCTCATTTTCAAATCAAACTTTGAAGCTAAACGGGGTCGATTCTCCAATCACAGCGTTCACGACAGCCGATCTGACACTTGACGGAAAACCGGAATTGATTGTGGCCGCGGCAAATCAGTTATTCGTTTACGGACTTCCTCAACCCGAAGAGCCGTTATTTGTTCTGGAACTTCCTTTTGAAGTTTCGGGGATCATCGCCGCCGATCTCGACCGGGACTATCAATCAACGCGGGACGAAGCACTCAAAAAAGTCAACGAAGGCTTGTTCGATACCGACCTCGATTTGATTGCCTGGGGAGATGATGGAGTCCGTCTGGTCCAAAACGAATTCCAGCAACAAGACTCAACCGTCAAACTGTCGCTCGTCGATCTTTTCGATGAATTGAAACCACTGCAACAAATCAAAGACGCTCACGTCGCCGACATCGATCACGATGGTGACCTTGACTTCACGCTGCTGTCTGATGATGACATGACCTTGTGGTCGAATAACGGCAACTGGAGCTTTACCGATTTCACGCCGTTCTCTCATCTCCCCGATGCAACACTTACATTACAACAAGTTGTGTCCGCCGATATCGACCGCAATTTGCTCAATGATTTTGTCGTCGCATCCGCCGGGGATGAAGGTGTTTATCTTCTGGAGAACAATCTGCATGGCCGATATCTCTCTCGAAAGTTAGATGTCCCGACAGCTGCATCAGCCGTCGTGGCCGACCTGAATCGTGATGCGTCGTGGGACCTCGTGACGGTCGGATCAAACGGCCTCACATTCATTCCCGGCATCATCTTGAAAGAGGGAGGTTGGAAGCCGGGTGAAGCCGAGACGCTCTCGGACATCGGCGCAGATCACCTCTCCATGTGGGATTACAACAATGATGGCTTGCTCGATGCGGTCACCTGGAGCGAAGAAGGCGTCCAGATTTATATGGGAGATCTCAACGATACTTTGGTTTTCCAACCCGAACTGGCCAGTTCTCTTTCGGGAGCGGAACAGTTGGAAGTCGTCGATCTGGATCAAGATGGTGACGAGGATTTGATCCTGCTCTCCGACGGGCAGGTGCAGTTGGTGACCAACGAAGGTGGTAACAAAAATAACTGGATCGACGTGCGTTTGCGGGCAGAAGAGATTGCTCAAACTCCCCGAGAACGCTGCAACATGCACGGCGTGGGGAGCTTACTCGAACTCAAAGCGGGTGGACTGTATCAAGCCAAGACCGTCGATGGTCCGCTGACTCACTTCGGACTGGGTCAGCAATCGGAAGCCGATATTCTGAGGGTTCTCTGGACCAACGGGATTCCCCACAATGTGCTGTCTCCCAAAATAAACGGCGTGATCTTCGAGCAACAGCAACTCAAAGGAAGCTGCCCTTATCTTTACACGTGGGACGGTGAGAAGTTTGTCTTTGCGACCGATTGTCTCTGGGCGTCACCCATCGGTTTGCAGTTCGCTCAGGGTGTTCTCGCTCCCGCGCGAGAATGGGAATATCTCAAGATCTCCAAAGACCTGCTTCATCCCAAAGAGGGTGAGTATGTGTTGCAGATGACGGAAGAACTTTGGGAAGCCGCGTATTATGATTCGGTCAAATTGATGGTTGTCGATCATCCCGCGGAGATCGACATCTTCACTAACGAAAAAGTGGGGCCCGCCGAACTTGCCGAGTTTCAGGTGCACGCCTCACGCAACAAACTGATTCCAACAAAAGTGATTGATCAACGAGAACGAGATGTCCTTGATCAAGTGCGATTGGCGGATGGTATCTACACCAAATGTTGGGACGAATCGTTCACGCAGGGGTTAACGGAAACGCATTGGCTGGAATTCAGTCTGGGAGACTACGAACAGCCGCCGTCCAATCTCAAGTTGTTTCTCACCGGTTGGGTCTTTCCGACTGATACGTCGCTCAATATTGCCATTTCACAAAATCCTGAAATGCCTCGACCACAACCTCCGATGTTGCAGGTTCCCGATGAAAATGGTGAGTGGCAAACGGTCTCGCCATACATGGGCTTTCCTGGTGGAAAAACCAAAACCATCGTTGTCGATTTGACTGATAAGTTTCTGACCGCTGATTACCGCGTTCGCATCGTGACCAACATGGAAATTCGTTGGGATCATGTGTTCTATACGGTCGATGAAACAGAGGCATCGTTCGAACTGACCGACTTGGAACTTCTGGGAGCCGACCTGCATTATCGTGGTTTCTCGAAACGAGTTCCTCAACCACACAATCAGTCGGAATACTTCGACTATCAAAGCGTGATCATCGATCAACTCTGGCCTCCCATGGGAGGCAACTTCACTCGGTACGGCGATGTCACCGTATTGATCGAGGAAGGAGACGACATGCAGGTGGTGATGGGCGCTGGTGACGAAATGACCGTCCGTTTCGCTGTACCCGAGAAAAAACTCCCCGAGGGCTGGGTGCGAGACTTTATCCTGTACAATATTGGTTGGGACAAAGACGCCGACTTGAATACCGTGCAGGGCCAACAAGTCGAACCATTACCCTTTCGAGACATGAAAGCGTATCCTTACGAACCAGAACAATCGTTTCCTGACACTCCCCAACATCGTCAATACCTCAAAGAATATCAGACACGACATCAACCGCGTCCTTCGTTCCGCACCGAAATTCGGGACTGGAAATCAGCCCGGTAATCTTTCAGAAAACACGCATCACCGTTTGACTTGATCGAGAGACTTATGAAGTTCCCTTTGCACTGCCTGACCTTCCTCATCGTTTGCACCTCCACACTGTTTGCTCAAGAGATGCAATATCCGCTGGATGTCGTCGAAGCCGACAAACAGACCGCCTACGTCGCCGACCGCAATTTGCCCGGCGTCTGGAAAATTACCGATGGCAAAGCCGAGATCTTTTTCAAGGGATCAAAAAAGTTCCGCACGCCGCTCAATGCGGTTCGCTGTTTGGCCATCGACAACGACGGTAAGTTGCTGGCGGGAGATTCTTCGACGCGCGACATTTACCGCTTTGATGAAAACAACAAACCGGTTCCTCTCACAAAAGGAGGGATTGGAATTCCGATGGCGATGGCCGTGGCCAAGTCGGGAGAAATTTATGTGGCCGATCTGGAACTGCACCGCATCTGGAAAGTCCCCGCGGAGGGGGGTAAGCCGGAAGAAGTGGCCGTCGTTCGTGCTCCTCGCGGCATGACGATCGATTCCACCGGTCAGTTATGGATCGTTTCTCATGGTCCCGATCACTTGCTCAAGTTGAACCCTGCCGATGGAAAAATTGAAACGGTCGTCAAAGGGATGGCGTTTCAATTCGGACACGATATTGTCCTCAAAGATGACAAGACCGCATTCGTTGTTGATGGCTATGCGAAGACTGTCTGGAAAATCGAAGACGGCAATGCCCCAGTTGCTTTCGCTCAAGGGGAGCCATTCAAAAACCCGGTCGGGTTGTCACTTTCAGAGAATGGTTTGCTAGTCGCCGATCCACACAAAAAAACGATCTATCAAGTATCAGACGAGGGCAAAGTGACTCCCTATTCTCCCCGCTGAATGCTTCCCGAGTCACCTCATCCAACCGATTCCCAGTTCTCGCTTTCGCCACTGGCAAAGACCGCTTCGATTGCCTGCATATTCTGGACAGCATCGATCAATGGCGTGGGGACATCGGTATCATTCAAAATCGCTTGAGCGAACAGGTCTCCCTGGATCGTGTACTGATCACAGATCTCAAATGTGATTTCTTCGGTTCCGTTCGAGGTCGTGTGCCAAATTCTGGTCGGACGATCGGGAGGGGCGTTGAAGGGGATCTCCAGTTCGATTCGACCCTCTGTGCCGAAGATGGTCACACGTTGGCTCAAAAACATCTGGGTCGCACACGTAAATGTCGACGTTCCCGCTGAGAACTCCAGAATCCCCGAAGTGAGTCGGTCGGTTCTAAAATCGGGATCTCGTTCCACTCTTCCAAACGCGCGAGCCGGTTCCTCTCCAAACAGAAATCGAGAGAGCGAAATGCAGTAACAGCCGATATCCATCAGAGCGCCACCACCCGCTGCAAAATTGTTGCGGATGTCGTTTTCCTTGCGATTGAAAAATGCAAAGTAGGACTGAATCGTGGTCAATGTCCCGATAGCGCCCGATGCGACGAGTTCCTTCGTCTTTTTCCATTGCGGGTGATGGCGATACATGAACGCCTCCATCACTTTCAGTTCGGGATATTTTTGAGCCGCATCGACCAGTTTTTGTCCCTCTGCAGAACTCAAACCAATCGGCTTCTCACAAAGCACATGCTTACCCGCTTCCAGCGCCTTGATCGACCACTCCACGTGCATGTCGTTCGGCAGCGGATTGTAGATCGCATCAATCTCGGGATCGGCCAACAGTTCTTCGTAACTTCCGTAGGCATTCGGAATGTTCAATTCATCTGCCGCCGATTGCGCACGCTCGACTGTTCGAGAAGAGATTGCCGTCACTTCTGTGAACTCTCCCTGCTGCATTGCGGGGATGACTTTTGCGGTGCCGATATTGGCTGTACTCAAAATGCCAAAACGTATTTTGCTCATAGGATGGTTACTTCGTGTGTACAAGGGAAGAAATCCGAGTTCTCAGTGAATCGGTTCGTATGGTTGATTCAGTAATAGAACAACGCTCTTTGGAAACATTTTGTTTTCGGATGGATAGAGTTTCATTCTTTTTCTGTCGAATCCTTATTTTTTCGATTCACAAAATCATTCATCCATTGATTTTCGGAAGAGAGTGGATCGACGGGTTCTTCATAAATTACCGCCCAACCACATTCTGGTTCCACCTCCAAGGTTTCCACATTTTGAGATACACCTAACAATCCACCCACCAGTCTCATCTCACATTCTTCGGTACCCCAAAAAACTTTCAACGGAATAGATGTGAAGCATGAAGGAATCGCACCTAGTCCGACTCCTTGAGGGTCTTGGTTCCGTGCTCGCCAATTTTGCTGATCGTCGATCTCCAAACGCCGCTGCCAGTCAAGAAGATACGGATTAAGGTAGAGGTTCTCAGACCTATCTTGGAAATAAGGAAACAAAACATTCGCCCAGCCAGACATCACTGCTGGGCCGGAGCCGCTATTGTAACGAAACATTGATTGCCAGAATTCCGTCACAGGTTGACCTTCTTTTGCGCGTTCAAAATGAGACAGAATTGGATCGAGAGCATCGATCCAGTTTTCAAGGCCATATTCTGCAAAGTGTTGTACTCTGGTTCGTATTTGTTGCCAATCTGCAAGAGTTCCCGTCAGGGTGATTCTTGGAATTCCGCAACCTGCGGACAATATGTAGTCAAAATAAGACTTAAAAGTCTCCATACCCATCAAATGTGAAACGGCTCGTTCAATTGGACCTGTGGTACTGAAGTTTGCTTCCATAAGAGACGAGATCCCATCGGTGCGATCTGCCAGTTGATCACTAAATTCTTCAAATACTTCTGGCCAAGGATTATCGCCTCCCGGGTAAAAATCCAGCCGCCTTACTACTAATTCTTCCTTACCCGAATGACTTACAAATCGATTCCGCAGCTCTTCAGAATTCTCGTTCACGTGCAGTGCAAATCCTCGAATCAGCGTTGTCCAGATGGCATCCGGAGTTAGGCGAAGCGGCATGTGGTCGTAAAACGCCATACGAAATGCGGACAGCAAGGCATGATCTTCGTCACACGCGACAAGAGGATTGCGCGGTAACCATGTCGCTTCGATTGGTCGTCTAAAAGCAGTACGCAGCTCTCCAACGTAATCGACTGTATCGAGAGGTTTCTTGGCGATGACATCTGGAGATACAGAAAAGGTGGTATCTGGCATTGCACAGTGCTCCAAGTTAGCGAGTGAGCAAACACTGTATCGTCAACGATAGACGTATGTCAAAACTTGTATGATCACTCGTGTCGTTCGTTGATCTTCTTCCATCGCCCGCGGTAGATCGTTTCGCCTTCTTTTCGTTTCTTGCGTTCGAAGCTGGTTTGATAATCGAAATCGTGCTCGGGTGTTTTCTCATCGGGCTTCGGCAATGTTTCAAACTGCACGTGGTGCTTCATGAGTGCCGAGATGACTTCAAAGTAATCTTCGACATCAGTCCAAGAGTGAAGTATTCCCCCCATCTGCAACACGTCGGCAATCTGATCGGCGAAGTCATCTGTGAACAAACGCCGTGACTTGTGTTTGCGCTTCCACCACGGATCGGGAAAGTAGAAATGAGCGGCATGGACCGATCCGTTGAGAATCAGTTTGTCGAGGATTTCTCGAGCATCTCCGGCGATAATACGTGCGTTGGGGATTTCGCGTTTGTACAACTTACCCGCTGCGCGTCGGGCTGTTTTATAATCGCGTTCGATCCCCAGATAGTTGATTTGCGGATTGGCTTCGCTGGCTTTCCATGTGTAGAGGCCGCGTCCGCAACCGATATCGAGTTCAACGGGATTATCGTTTCCGAAAAACTCGGCCCAATCGAGGGGTTTGATTTCCATCTCATGACTGCGTCGCAGCCAGGGAAACATGATCTCGCCAGGAGGTGCTCGCATCGTATTTATGAATCAATCGTCTCGTGTCTTGTGAATCCGCAAATTAGGCTTCACCGCCCAGTTTAGACGAGCGGTTAATGGGAACGCCGATCATATGGCCGTTGTAGACCATCTTACCATTGACGAATCCCTGGAACTCAAACTCCGCACGGCGTCTCGGTTTCACTTTGAGAACTTTGGCCATGATCAATAATCGATCTCCCGGAAAGACGGGAGCGCGAAAGCGAACGTTTTCCATCCCACCAAAACCAAGAAAATCGCCCCCACCAAGAATATCATACTTGCGAGCATAAAAACCTGCGAGCTGTGCCGCACACTCACAGAGAATCACGCCCGGCATCAATGGGAAATCAGGCATATGGCCCGTACACCAGAATTCATCCTCGGTGACATCTTTGTAACCGACCAGAGAATTGTTTTCGCGATCAACCATCACAATCGCCGACAACTGCTCCATGGCATGTCGTTGTGGATTGATCTTGCGGATCTCATCCAAGTCATAGATGGGATCCGTGTCCTGAAATTGTTCAGGGTCATAAAGTGGTGCTTCGGGCATCGTCAAAAAACTTTCTGGAAACCTGAATCCATGTCATTGCAGTTAATGGGAGAGAAGATCGATCACTTGTCGAAAAGAGGTTAATAACCGGTCTGGTTTCAACCGTTCCTCTTTGAGCTGCCCAGATGTCGCACTGAGCGATAACCGATCATTCGCCAAAAGTGCGGTCTTCCAACCACGCCGTCTGGCAAATTCGAGATCCCCTTCCAAACGTGTCGAAACAGACAATACCTGATGAGGTAAAATCTTCTGTTCTGACAATTTTTTCTCTGCTGTTTTATAAAATGTTTGGGACGATTTGCGAAGCCCCAAGTTGTGTGCCATGACAGAGAGAGACGAATCAAATAATCCCGCCGGAACCTCATTCCCCGTCTTATCTTGAACCATCCACAAAAAATGGGGCAACGAAAACTCTTCTGTCTCTCCCAAAATGCCCTGAATCACACCCTGACTTTTGAGTGTTATCAAGGTTTCACAAATCTCCGAAATCACCTCAACTCCTTGCAGAGAAAGATGATAGAAGAATCCTATGTGTTGAGCAAGGCGTTCTCGGTCGCCATGGATGGCTTTGTCCCAGAGGAACTCTTTTTGGAGCAGACGGTCCAAAATTCGGGACCAGATGTCCGCCAAGCTGATCATTGGCGAATCTCCCGTTGCGCAGCTTGTCGTCATCCTTAATTGTTCGAGTAAATCTCGATACTGGCTGAGCAGGTACTTCCAGGGCGCGCCCGGTTTGCGGGTCATGCTTTGCCACATGGAAAACTCTTCCAGAGTCTTTTCGATGGCGATCTGCATGCGTAATTCATCATCGACAAGACGCTTGAGTCTACCGTCACTGATCCGAACTAACGTGCCATAAAAGTCCCATAAAACGACCTTAATGCCCGGTAATGGCTGGATCGAAGCCTGAGCGGAGACCGGCTGAATGGGTGGTGGTTGCGGCCATTTCAGCGGTTTTTCGTGCAGCCAATCGAAATATTCAGGCCAACTGTATGGCATGATAACCGGTCGATTTCAGGGAAGTTTCAATAACAGATGAGCAATGGACCGGATGGAAGGCTTGACCCGCACCGAACCCAGCGTTAACTTTAGTGTCTCAACGCAAGAGTCTCAATTATGCAACACCTTATTCTCCTCAACCTGCTCCTTCCGGGCCTGCTACTTAGCGGGAGAGCTTAGGGTTTGCACTGAGACAATTCAAAACGAATCGATCAAAACCCTGAGGTCTCTTATCAGACTTCCGGGTTTTTTTTATGACTTCTTTCTGACACACCAGGCATTGAACACAGGTAATTCCGATGTCCACCAACAATGACACAGTGATCATTTTCGACACAACGCTTCGCGACGGGGAACAATCCCCCGGTTGCAGCATGAACACCGATGAGAAAATCGAGGTTGCGAAAGCACTCGTGGAACTGGGCGTCGATATCATCGAAGCCGGCTTTCCCATCGCGTCGCCGGGTGACTTCGAAGCCGTTCAACGAATCGCTCGCGAATGCGGTGCTCAGACAACAATCTGCGGACTTGCCCGCAGTCGCAAAGATGACATCGACCGCGCTCGTGACGCATTGGTGGATGCCGAGAAAAAACGAATTCATGTCTTTTTGGCAACCAGTTCCATTCATCGCGAACACAAATTGGGAATGGACAAACAACAGATTGTCGACACGGCAGTCGAAATGGTCTCTCGTGCCAAAGAGTATTGCGAGGACATCGAATTTTCTCCCGAGGATGCCGCCCGGACAGAACTCGATTTTCTCTGCGAAGTGGTCGAGAAAACGATTGCCGCCGGTGCAACAACCGTCAACATTCCCGATACCGTCGGGTATGCGACACCTTCACATT
>Ga0181596_10000974_pt1 | contig 29562 bp, 21 predicted proteins | sample 041ome_6_FD_148655 | JGI IMG/M metagenome (GOLD analysis project Ga0181596, IMG submission 148655) | Coastal salt marsh microbial communities from the Groves Creek Marsh, Skidaway Island, Georgia - 041402US metaG (spades assembly) | ecosystem: Environmental > Aquatic > Marine > Intertidal zone... | reverse complement strand
CACCGGCGGGGATGGCGACTTTTTTGATCAGTTCATAGTTTTGTGTGTCGTAGAGGTGAAGTTCTTCATAGGAACCAGCTGCCAGATATTTGCCGTCCGGGGAGTAAGAGACGCTCATCACGCCATCCGGGAAGCCACTTATTTTGGCGACTTGCTTGGCGGGAAGCTTTTTGAGATCAGGACCTTGGGCGGAAGCCGTTGCTTGGGACCAGATCAGTAAAGTGAACGCTGCCAGAAACAGTCGAACAGAAGAAACCATAGAATCTCGTAACATGAGTCAGCCTTTGAGTTTTCAGGAAGACGAGCTGAATTGATTATCGAGCCCGACCGTCGAGGTTGCAACCACCGTTTTCGAGGATAAGCCGGCTTTCTTTCAGGTCGTCGGTTCTGGAAATGCATCGTCAATCGGGTTACGCTGATAGGATGTAGAAATGACTGTTCGATTTTCCATCCTGAAAATGATTCCCACCACACATGACCACTTTGCTCATCGCCGTTGGCGCATTCGCCGGATATCTGGTTGCCTACCACACTTACGGTCGCTGGCTGTCGCAGAAGATCTTCAACATCGACCCCGAGGCAGAAGTTCCCAGCCATCAATTGCGCGATAACGTCGACTTCGTACCGACCAAAAAAGAAGTTATCTTCGGACATCACTTTACCTCCATTGCGGGAACCGGTCCGATTGTCGGTCCGGCCATTGCAGTCTTCTGGGGTTGGCTGCCTGCGCTGTTGTGGGTGTTGCTCGGCTCGATTTTTATCGGTGCCGTACATGACTTCGGTGCGTTGGTTGTCTCGTTGAGAAATCGCGGACAGACGGTCGGTGAAGTCGCGGGACGATTGATCAATCCCCGCGCGAGATTGCTGTTTCTGTTGATTCTGTTTTTTGCACTGACCATCGTGTTGGCCATTTTTGGACTGGTCATCGCGATTATTTTCAAGATGTATCCGTCATCCGTGCTCTCCGTTTGGTTGGCTATGCCAGTCGCCATGTTTGTTGGAATCTGGGGTTATCGAAAAGGGGGATCCTTTTTGATTCCATCTCTGCTGGCTTTGGTAGTTCTGTACGGAGCCGTCTACATCGGAGCCGAAGGATTTACGATCGAGTTTCTGCAACCAAATGTGGAATCGAATCTCGTTGACTTTTCCATCAGCGGTAAGACTTTGATTTCGGGTTTGCCTTTCGTTAACCCGATTATTGCCTGGACTATCATCTTGATGGTGTATTGTTTTATTGCCTCGGTCTTGCCGGTCTGGTTGCTTTTGCAGCCTCGTGATTTTGTGAACTCTCATCAGTTGCTAGTTGCTCTATTTTTGCTTGTGGCGGGAATTGGTGTCGCGGGATTTTCCGGGCAAGCTGATCTGGCAGCAAGTACTCCTGCCGTGATTGCCACCTCGGATCTTCCCGCTCATACTCCTCCCATTCTACCGTTTCTGTTCATCACGATCGCTTGTGGAGCGTGCAGCGGTTTTCACTGCCTGGTAAGCAGCGGAACCACCAGCAAACAGATTGATAATGAACAGGACGCTCAGTATGTCGCCTATGGTTCGATGTTGTTGGAGGGGGGCTTGGCGGTCATTGTGATTCTGGCCTGTACCGCCGGTGTAGGGATGGGGCATTTCACACTGCAAAGTGATAACACCTATTTACAATCAACCAACGCGGATGGAACTCTGATGATTGGGCATGATGCCTGGGCTGCAAAATACGATCCCCAAGGAGATTGGAAAAACTTCAAACTTCCAAACACGGTGGGAGCATTCGTCGAAGGAGGAGCCAACTTTCTGTCTGCATTAGGAATTCCATTGCGGTTGGCAATTGCCATCATCGCCACGCTAGTTGCATGTTTTGCGGCTACAACACTCGACACGGCCACTCGCCTGCAGAGATATGTAGTCCAGGAATTGGGATCCACGTTCAAGCTTGCTCCATTGTCTAACAAATATTGTGCCACTGGTCTGGCCGTTGGGTTTGGGTTATTGGTGGCTATGATGCCTGGCCCTGCACCGGCAGGTCAATCAGGAGTCCCCGGACAAGGAGGGTTAATTCTGTGGCCTTTGTTTGGTGCCGTGAATCAATTACTGGCTGGGCTCGCTTTCATGGTGACCACCTTTTATCTATGGCGACGAAAGAAGCCCGTTTTCTTCATTGTCCTGCCGATGTTGATGATGTTATTTATGCCTGCCTGGGCCCTGCTCTATCAAATGTTTGCACCTGAATCGGGGTGGTATCACACAGGTCAACATCTTCTACTCGGGTTTGGAGCAGCGATTCTTACTCTGCAAGCGTGGATGATCGTGGAAGGATTGCTCATCTGGCCGAAAGTCAAAGGAGTCATGGAAGATCCACTTCCGCCACTCACTAATAAGCCTGTCATCGCAACGACAGAATCGATGCCTTGCTGATGAATGCTTTGATTCTGTCAAATCTTCCATACACATCGAGAATGAATTCTCAACCGAAGGGGAACAATCATGAAACACTTCCTGCTCGCCATCACCGTCTGTCTGTCGCTCTTTGCGTCACAAACGGTATACGCTACCGAAAAGTTGAAATTGTTGATTATCGATGGTCAGAACAACCATAAGTGGCAAGTCACGACACCAATCCTGAAACAGTTCCTGACAGACACAGAGCGTTTTGAGGTATCTGTCGCAACGAGCCCTCCGAAAAATTCTCCCGCAGAAGCCTGGGACAAATTCGATCCCGAATTTTCGAGTCACGATGTAGTTCTCAGTAACTACAACGGCGAACCATGGCCGATGCACGTGCAAAGCAATTTGGAACAATACATTTCTCAAGGTGGTGCGATGGTGATCGTACACGCTGCCAACAACGCATTTCCGAATTGGCCCGCATGGAATCAGATGATCGGACTCGGATGGAGAAACAACAAGTTCGGTGATCGCTTGATTCTCAACGACAAAGGGGAAGAAGTGCGTGTTGCGACGGGAGAAGGCCCGGGGGCCGGTCACGGCAAGCAACATGTCTTCGCCGTACGGGTTCGAGACACCGAGCATCCTGTCACCAAAGGGATGCCGGCAGAATGGATGCACGTCAAAGATGAACTCTATCATGGTCAACGAGGACCCGCACAAGCAATGCACATCCTGGCTACCGCATATTCCGACCCGAGTTCTGGAGGCACAGACGCTCACGAACCGATGATCTGGTGGATTCCTTATGGCAAAGGCCGTGTCTTTACGACGCTGATGGGACACGCCGATTACTCAATGAAAGGAATCGGGTTTCAATCGGTCGTGGCACGTGGAAGCGAATGGGCGGCGACCGGAGAAGTGACGTTGCCGATTCCCGATAATTTTCCGACCGCCGAAAATACTTCTGAGGTGGAATAGAGATAATCTCGTCCCATGACTGATTCCGACGTAACTTTCCCAGCCGACCGGGAGACTCTCAAACGCCTCCAGCTTCAAAAATTGAGCGGGATGTGCCGCGAGTTGTCTCATACGAATCCGTTCTGGACCCAACGTCTGGAAAGCGTGGGATTGGATCCGGCTGCCATCGAAAGTTGGGAGGCGTTCGCTCAGATTCCGTTTTTATTGAAGGCCGATCTGGTCGAGTCTCACGAAGAGTATCCACCGTATTCGTCCAACATGACCTACCCCCTGGTGGGCTACTCCCGTTTGCATCAAACATCGGGAACAACCGGTAAACCGCTCCGCTGGCTGGACACGTCCGCCAGTTGGGACTGGTTCATGGAATGCTGGAAGCAGATTTATCATCTGGTCGGTCTCACTCCCGAAGATCGCTTGGCCTTTCCGTTTTCGTTCGGACCGTTCATCGGTTTCTGGGCGGCGTTTGAAGGCGCGCAACGCTTGGGAAATCTGTGCCTTGCCGGCGGTGGGATGAGCAGCCAGGCGAGACTGCATATGATTCTCGATAACAAAGCCACGTTCGTTTGTTGTACCCCGACGTATGCATTGCGACTTGCCGCAGTGGCCGAGAAAGAGGGAATCGACATCGCAGGCAGCGATGTGCGCGGTGTGATTGTGGCGGGTGAACCGGGTGGTAATATCCCCGCGATTCGCCAACAGATTGAATCGGCGTTCGGTGCGCGTGTCTTCGATCATTGGGGGATGACAGAAATCGGCTCTTTGGGTGTCGAATCGGTCAACTACGCCGACGGACTTTATCTGCTGGAAACGGAATGTATCGCTGAGATCATTAATCCGGAAACGAGTGAACCGGTGGAAGCCGGTGCAACGGGCGAATTGGTGATCACCAATCTGGGACGCTGGGGAAGCCCGGTAATTCGGTATCGAACTGGTGACCTGGTCCAGGAAGATTTGTCCGATTCTCCCGACGGCCTCTGTTTGAAACGACTCAAAGGTGGCGTGTTGGGACGTGCCGACGACATGATGACGATTCGGGGAAACAATGTCTTCCCGTCGAGTATTGATGCCATTGTACGTGAGTTCGAGAGCGTCGCGGAATACCGAATGCACTTCACCACGAAGCGAGAAATGAATCACCTGAAGATCGAGATCGAACCACTCGCCTCTCTTGCCGGCACGAACGGAGAACAGCAACTTCTAACTGAGATCAACCGGGCCATTAAAGACCGCATGAACTTCCAGGCGGAGATTGTCGCTGCCCCACCAGAGTCATTGCCGCGGTTCGAACTCAAAGGCCGCCGTTTCATCAAAGAGGACGAGTGAATTAAAGTGTCTCGCAAAGATTCTTTGACGCAAAGCCGCCGAGCGGGAAAGAAACGCAGAGCAACAAAAATGGGTAGCACCGTTTGCTCGCCAAAGGGTGTGCCGAAGGCACAAGAGGCAAGACTCATAGTGTCGTCGAGTTGTTTGGTAGAAGTAGAACACGCATGACGCGAAGCAAACGGATTTTCACGGATAGCAAATAGTTTGACGCAAAGGCGGCAAGCCGCCAAGAAACGCAAAGGGAAAAGAATAAGAGTTTGAGTGTGATTGTTGACGAATTATAGCCGCCGACGGCAGTCGGCAGGGGAATGTCTTAAAATCGCAGAGTTCACAGAGAACTGATAGAGCCGTAGGTCGGATTAGCCGAGCGAAGCGAGCCGTAATCCGACAAATTAGTTCTCAACCTGTTCGTATTGGGTTACGCCGCGCTTACCATAACCGACATCGCTGACAGAGAGACTCGCGCAGAGCCGCGGCGGTGCGGAGAAATAAAAGCAAGATGTTCGCTGATCAAAACTCAGCCACACAAATTCGACTAGAGATAAGAGAAAGACTTTTTGCGTTTCTTGTGGCCATCAAATGGAAGAACCGCGAATCACGCGGATGTCGCTGATAAAAAATGAGACTGACAACTTCGGGTGGCACGTCCTGCACAGGACGTGCTGCGCAGCAACAAGATGAATCATCATGCGTGTGCGAACTGAAAAACTTCTTGGCTTACCAACTTGCTCGATCATGATGAGTCATCTTGTGACTCACGTCAACCAGCGGAGTTCATCAAGAATGTCGCTGCGCAACGTCGTCGGCTCATCGGGACGAGGTACGGGCAGGTCGTTCGAGATGTCCTCAGGCCATTCCATAGTTGACCCCCAGGACGCCGTTAACCCCCTTCGAGAACTCTTTCCATTCGTCTCGTTTTGTCGCGAGTGCTTTTTTGCCCGCCGCTGTTAATTTGTAATACTTGCGTCGACGACCGTCTGCCTGTTCCCAATACGATGCGAGCAGTTTTTGACGTTCCATACGATGTAACGCCGGGTACAAACTCCCCTCTTTCAACTCGAATGTTCCCTGCGAACGCTCCAACACGCTGCGAACAATCCGATATCCATACAGATTGGCTTCAGCAAGCACTTCAAGAACCAGCATCTCGACTGTGCCGGAAAGTAATCGTGAATCCATATCAAAACTCCCATACCTAGCTTAATTAGGCATAAGCATAGCCCAACTAGGCATAGAGGTCAAGAAGAATTCCAGGGACTCAGGAAAACAGACGGTTATAACGTAGCTGGATTCGCAAGAATTCAGACGAAATGCGGGGGCAGAGTTGATCGGTCTGAATTCTTGCGAATCCAGCTACGGGGAGATCAGCCAACCAAAGATTTCACTCAAATCTCGTGCGGGCTGTCGGGGACTCGGAGGTGCGGGTATTGCTGGCCGAGTGCCGTTTCCAGCTCTTCCAGCACATCGGGAGAGAGCACGTGCTCAATCATGTCGGCATCGCGATCGACATGACTGGGGGCGATTTCCGCGTAGCGAATCAGGAACAGTTCCCACATGCGATGATTGCGAGCCGCGCGGATTGCTTGAGATGCACCTTCCAAGGTGAGTTGATAGCCGGCTTCTCCCTGCCGTGTGAGTAAGTGATCCCGAACTGCACGATTGAGTAATGATTGAACTCGGGCCGGTTTCCAGCTTCGTTTCGTCAACAGGGAATTGAGTGTGAGCATCCGGTCGGTCATTTGGTCGCTGTGTAACATCATCCCCTCAGGAAGATTTTGCTCCAGATGTTCGTAACAGGCGCGGAGCAAATCGAGTCGGCCATGACGAATTCGCGAGAGTCGCAGGCGTCTGAGGCGAGTGATGACGCCTCGCTGCGTTCCAAAAAACATGCTGATGGTAAACAGAAATGATCCCGACAGCACAATCATGGGTCCGGTCGAGAGCAAGGGGAAAGTGGCCGAAAAAATCACTCCGGCAACAGCGCTCATGCCACCAATGCCCGCGGAAATCCAAGACATCGTGCGCAACGAATCGGTCCAGAATCGTGCTGCCGCAGCGGGAATGACGGGCAACGCCACCACGAGTAACAAGCCGACCGATTGCAGGCCAATGACTGTCACCAATACAATCAGCCCCATCAATAAACTGTCTAGTAGCAACACCGGCCAACCCTGAGCGTGGGCGAACTCCTGATCGAATGAAAGGATTGTCATCTCTTTGAACAGGAAGACAGTCACCACGATGACCAACACGGCCAGCCCCGCGAACAATTTCACATCATTGGCGAGCAGTGAAGACGTTTTCCCGAAGACAAACTGATGCAGGCCGGCAGCGTTCCCGGTGCTCATGCGTTGGACAATGGTGAAGAGCGCGACACCCACGCCGAAGAAAATACTCAGCACGATGGCGAGAGCCGCGTCGTCTTTAATGCGTGTGTAATGCTTGATGGCAAGAGTACACAGCGCACCGCACAGCCCACTGATAAACGCCCCCGTCAATAATCCCGGAAGCGATTTTCCGCTCCCAGGCTCAATCATTTCCATGACGAGATAAGCCACGCCGATTCCCGGCAGTGAAGCGTGCCCCACCACATCGCCGACCAGTGATCGCTTGCGTAACAGCATGAACGTGCCGACGACTCCTCCCGAGATACCGAGGAGGCAGGTTCCCATCAAGACAATACGCGTGTTGTAATCTTGCAGCGAGAGTGTTCTTGTCAATCGATCCGTAACGCTGCGCGTCTCTTGAGCCAACAGGTGACCAGGCGAGAAAATTGCGATGACGACAAGCAGAAACAACATCGTCCTGAAGAATGACATGCTGCGAGAGACGCCGGTCATTCTCCCATCTCCGAGAGTTTCATGCGGTGTCCGACCTGTTCCAGCAAGGCCAGTTTACCGCCATAAGTGGCACGCAGGTTTTCCTCTGTGAACACTTCTTCCACCGCACCGGCCGCCACGATTCGCATGTTGAGGAGCATCACTTCATCAAAATACTCGGTGACGGTTTGTAAGTCATGATGGACGACTAATGCCGTCTTACCGGCGGATCGCAACTCGCGTAACACATCGACAATGGCTCGTTCGGTGGCTGCATCGACTCCGATGAAAGGTTCGTCCATCAGATACAGGTCGGCATCTTGCACCAGTGCTCGTGCGAGAAAGACGCGCTGTTGCTGGCCTCCCGAAAGCTGACTGATCTGACGGTCGGCATAATCGACCAGGCCGACTCGGTCGAGAGCTTCCAGAGCCTGCTGTTTGTATTTCTTCGTGACCGGTCGGAACCAACCAATCTTCCGATAGAGGCCCATCTCGACCACTTGCCTGGCACTCACCGGAAAATCCCAATCGACCGAACCCCGTTGCGGGACATAAGCGATACGCTCTCGTTCTTTTCCGTACGGCTGACCGAACATCAACACCATCCCCGAGATACGGGGGACCAGATCGAGTGCGGCTTTGATGAGCGTACTTTTACCGGCTCCGTTCGGGCCGACAATGGCGACCAGTTTCCCGGCGGGAGCATCGTAATCAATGTCCCACAAAACCGGTTTCCGCTGATAGGCAACCGTCATGTCGTGAATCGAAAGCGGAGAGGATACCGGATGTTCGGCCCGCATTTGTTCGAGTTGTGATTGTGACATGATTTCGATTTCCGTTGAAAGAAAATCAGACCTCTCTTACTCCACCGTTTTCAACTTGCCGTGAAAACCCTCTTCCGGTGCATCTCCCCCCAAAGCGCGAGTGATCGTCGTGGCGTTATGGTCCATCATGCCGACATAGGTTCCAATGTAAGTCCCCGCCTCCCCCATGGCATCCGAGAACAGTTCACCACCAATGACAACTTTATGGCCACGACTTTCACACCCTTCGAGGAGCGCTTTGATCCCTTCCTGATTCACGCTGCTTTCGACAAAGATGGCTCCGATCTTGCGTTCGACCAGAAAACTGACGAGTTGATTGACATCATCGACACTCGCTTCGGCTTCGGTGGTGATTCCCTGTAACGCCTGCACGGGAATGTTGTAAACATCCGAAAAATATCCGAAGGCATCGTGTGCCGTGATCAAAACTCGTGAGGACTCGGGAATGGTGGCGATGGACTTTTTGGTGTATTCGTGGAGGTTGTTTAACTCGGCACGATAGACTTTGGCGTTGGTTTGATAGTCGTCGGCGTGAGTCGGATCGAACTCTGCCAACTTGTCAGCGACAAACGCCACACACTCCGACCAGATCGAGACATCCATCCAGACATGAGGGTCGTAATGCCCAGCAAACTCGGGTGGTTCGCGCAACTTGGATTTGTCGAGACCTTCGGTGACGGGGAAGACAGGAATATCGGCTCGACTGACCGACACAAAACTGTCCGTCATCCGACCTTCCAGCATCAGGCCGACATAAAAGACGATGTCCGCATCGAAGAGCGTATTCATGTCGTCGCGAGTCGGCTTATAGAGATGCGGATCGACCCCTTCATTCATCAAGCCAATGACTTCTGCATGATCGCCAGCCACTTGTCGCACGATGTCGGTCACCATGCTGCACGTCGTGACGATCATGTACGGCTGGGACGGATCGCGATCTGATGTTTGATCAGAATCGGAGTCACATCCGACCAGCGAGAAAGCCACCAGAAGTGTACTGATGGCGACGTAACAATAACGCATTGAATGACTTCCTACGCTCATGATAAATTTTTTGACTTATCAAAATCATAGGTATAGTGCAAAAATCTAGCAAGGATAAGCCTTAGAATAAGATAAAATCGTTGCGGAAATTTCTTGTTATTAAGAGCTGAAGCTCTCTCTTATTTAGGATAAGTGAACATACGAATATTTTCTATGTTGTTGAGATTTTTCATCGCCTTGACGAGATTTGAGTTTATTGGTGGTCAGGAAATAACAATGAAATTCCGACTTTCCGTGCAGGCTAATGATGACTTTCGATCTTGGCAGACTGATGATTGGTCTGTACTGGTCGCCTTGGCCGCAATTTCAGCAGAGCCGGAATCGATCGAGGAATTCTATACGGCTGTCAGTCGTTATCTCCCCAATCATCGGTGGCATGAGACGGGTGATCCGGGATCACTTGAAACGTCGAAAACAAGAGATGGCGATTGGTGTTTGATTGATCTTGATGCTCGATCTGTCATTGCGGGTGAGTCATTTGAACTCCCTGATCCCAATGGATCGTATCAGGCCACTGAGACAGATTTGTCGGTCGAGTTTCCAATTGTGTGGATCGCGATTCCCAACACTTGGCAGTACGAGTCAGTCTTAGAGAACTGGAGGACTCAACTCGCCGAACGTCGTCAATACTGGCGACGAAATGCTCGCATCGATGTGCGTGAAGTCATATATGGTCGATCGATGTTGGAGTTCGTAGTTGATCGTTGTTTTTCCCGGGAAACAACTCTTAATGGCCTCTGTCGTGATGAGGCAATTCGAGGTTTGCACGCCGAGTGGTTAATGACTAAACGCGAGGACTTACTCGGTAAAACACCTCGTGATTGGTTACTTGGGGAGCTGTCTCGTCTCCAAACAGATCTACAGCGTCGAGCCGATCAATGGTCGAGGCAAGGTTTCCCGCCAGCAGCATTGGACGAATCATCTGCTGCCTACCGACTTGGCGGGTTCGGAACGATCGAGGTGGTGATCTACTTCGAGATTATACGAACACTAATTGGTATCGCATGGGATCGAGTCGACGATCGTAAGATTAATCGAGAAGTCCTGATTTCTCAGTTAACCGAACTCCGCGACCGGATACTCGATGAAGAGCCCGATGATGGGTCGAGTGGCTACAGCAATCACAGTTGATCGAGTTGGAACGAAAACGTATGCCGATCATCAGTGACGGTGCGCATCTTTTCGACGATTGCCCACTTTGTCGAGCGAGTGCCGAAGGAGGGCACGAGTTTGGTCCAACTTTTATGTGGTACGACGCGCATGAATTGGAATTGGAGGATGAGTTTGCATTCTCGACAATCCTCTCGCGAGTGGAATGGGAGCAAGAGCAATTGGAGTGGCGGCGAGTTGTAGAACATGATGTCCAAAAGCAGTCACAAAACGAACATCTGCGGAAAGACTCGACGACCATCTGGAGTTCAAGTTTTGTCGACTGGGAGGCGATTCGAAAAAGTCGACCCTCGCAGCTCTCAATGGCGATTGGTTTTCCCTTGGCAGAAATGATCAGCGAGTTGCAAACGTATCATGCCGATCAAAAACTCATCGACGCGATCAATAATTCTTACACGACGTTTCGCCGTTCAGAAGATTCCGCAAAGCTCCATTCCTCGGCAAAGTTGTTCAAGCAACAGTTGGAGGATGTGGCTTGTCAGTTTCCAAAGTTGATCTCGAAGAGTGCCGATCTCCAAAGTATTGTCGATGACATCCTCAGGATGAGCGACTAAACCATTCTCTATACAGGAGATTCATTAAAGAATGAACTGGTTGAAAAAACTGTCTCTGATACTTTGCGCGTTAATCGGTGTCTACTTTCTCTGCATGCCTTTCATCTTTTTTTAGCCATGACGGGCGAGTGGCCGAGCACGACGCACGTCTTATTGACCAGCGCGACTGGCAGGATCATCCTGATAGGTTCGCTTGGCGCTTTGTGGTCACGAACGACGAAATGAATATCCTTGAACCAACAAGTGAATCATGTAGTGACACTTGTGACTTCGTCACACGCGATCGGGTCTCTCCGCACGAATCTCACTTCCGTTGGTCGAGCTTTTTGGCCAGTTTGACCAGTTCGACGAACTCGCTGCGGTAGCTTTCCGGGTTGTCGCCCAATGAGCTTTCGGCGATCTCCAGGACGCTATCGTAGTTCGCATGGCCCACATACTTGGAGCCTCGCAGAATCATCCCGAACGAAGCGACCGACGCCGCAAACCGGAAATCTCGTGACTGGCGAGCCAGTTGCTCTGTTTTGTTGGCGACATTCATCTTCAACAAAGCACTGTGGTCTTCGTCCGGTTTCTTGTACCGCAATTTGACCACCATCAAATCACCATTTTTGGCGGCTTTAGTCGCTTTGAGTGGCTTCTGGAACTCCAGATCGTCGACTTCTTTATCAACCGCCTCACTGGCGGGGATCAGTTCATAGAACGCAGTGACCGTATGGCCGGCACCAATTTCTCCCGCGTCTTTGGTGTCATCGTTGAAGTCGCGAGCCGCCAGAATGCGGTTTTCGTAGCCGATCAAACGATAGCCGGCCACTTCAAGCGGATTGAACTCGATCTGAATTTTGACATCTTTGGCGATGGTGTGCAGAGTGCTGCACATTTCATCGATCAATACCTTACGGCCTTCTTGCAGTGTGTCGATGTAAGAGTAGTTGCCGTTCCCTTTGTCGGCCAACAGTTCGATCGTATTATCTTGCAAGTTACCAAAACCGAAACCGAGCGTCGTCAAAAAGACATTCGACTTGGCCTTCTCTTCGATCATGCGATGCAAGTCTCCCTGGCTGGTGATGCCGACGTTAAAGTCACCATCAGTGGCCAGAATGACGCGGTTGATGCCTCCGGGAATGAAGTTCTTGGTGGCTTGTTCGTAAGCAAGTTGAATGCCGGCGGCTCCGTTGGTTGATCCGCCCGCTCGTAAGTTATCGAGAGCGTTCATGATGATCGACTTCTGATCGCCCGAGGTGGAGGGCAAGACCACTCGTGTCCCTGAAGCATAGGTGACGATGGCGATGGAATCGTTTTCCCCCAGGTAATCGACCATCATTTTGAGACAGCTTTTGAGGAGTTCGATTTTGTTCGGCTTGTTCATTGATCCCGAGACATCAAGCAGGAAGACCAGATTGCTGGCCGGTTTCTCTTCCAGTGGAATTTCTTTCCCTTTCAAACCGATCCGCACCAATTGATGGCTTGGCTGCCAGGGACAGACAGACGCTTCCACCGTCACGGAGAACGGATCGTCTCCCACCGGAGCGGGATAGTCGTAATTGAAGTAGTTGATCATTTCCTCGATGCGGACCGCATCGGGGGGAGGCAGCATGTTGTACTGAGTCAGCATGCGACGAGTGTTACTGTACGATGCGGTATCGACATCAACAGAGAATGTGGAGAGTGGCGAATCGGTGACGACCTGAAATTCGTTTTCGATAACGGGAGCGTAATTATCGCCGCTGTTACCGGGTCCGATACCTTCAAGGCCATCGGCAATACCGCTGTAGAACCACTTCCCATTCTCGTCCCACTGCATCGTCGATTTCCGCCAGCCGAGAGGAACATCATTGTTGGGAACGACACTGTATAATTCGGTGGTAAACCCTTCCTGTAAGCCTTGGTTGTCTTTAAACAAACGGGAATGATATGGCATTTTGTTAAGACGGGGGAGTTCGGAAAGACCAAAATCCGCGTTCGATTTCATGTCACCGTTCTTCTGTTGGAACGTGATTGGTGCGTTTGGGGAGCCTGAGTTTGGTCCCGCGTAAGGGTGTCCTGGATTGGCTTGTTGTGGCGAGGCACTACGTTCGAGCGTTTCCACTTCGGAGAGTAGTCGTTCATTGCCTGGGGCTGCTTTCTTCATTTGCTCGTAGTCAATTTGAAGCTGTGTATTCTTTTGTTGTTCTGCCAGTAGCTGCTCGCGGACCGCTTTGTTTTCTCCTGATTCCGGAACCTGAAGGAGGTATGTGTCAGCTCCCGCGACAAGCTTGTCTTGTGGTATAAAAGTGGGATGGGGCGTAGAGTCCCCTTCCAACGTTGCTGATTGAAGGGTGGGCGAAAGTGCATTCATTTGTGTTTTTGCCTCTTCCGACATCGCCACTTCACCTTCGAGAGCCTCATCCTCAGGTACGAACACGCCGCTTTGCAGAATGACGCCGACGCAGAGGCAGACTCCCAGAGCGACCAGTGACGCGACCCAATTAATCACACGAGGCGACGTTGTTTCGGGTGCGGTGGGAGTCTCTTCAGTCGAAGCTGGCGCTAACACGACCGGTCGTTGTTTCCGATCAGCTAATTCGGGAGTGACGCCGCCGAGAACTTCTTCTAGGCAACGATCCATCAATTGGTCTTCGATCTCTGCGCGGATCTCTTCGTCGCTCAAATGATCGGTCGTATGATTATGATTATTCATGATTCCAACTTTCGTTGAATGCAGTTTTTGAGAAGGGCGCGGGTGCGACGTAATAACGTCTTCACGCCGTCAGGTTTCATGTCGAGAATCGCGGCAATATCGAGACGCGATTTTCGTTCTTTGTATTGAAGCTGCACGGCCTGTTTTCCGCGGCCTTCGAGTGTTTCGAGACAATCACGCAGTGCCAGCAGAGAATGATCTCCACCGTCATCACGTTCAAATCTCTCCCACACGCTGTCGGCCACTTCGGGATTTTGCAGAACCACATTTTGGTCCTGATTTCTCAGGGTGCCGAGATACAAATTGCGAGCCGTTGTTCGTAACCATGCCGACGTCTCGGCACGACTGCGATCTTCAAACGGCCCCTGCATCGCGGCGACAAACGTTTCTTGCGACAGATCATCGGCCAACTCGGGTGAACAGCCGAGAAACCGAAGGTATCTCCAGACTCCCCGTCGATGATCGCGGGAGAGTTGTTCGATGTCGCGTTGCAGTGGTTGAGTCTCCGTGGCCATGACCGTCCCTTGTGTGAAGAAAACGAAACCGGCATCGAGGTGCGTGCTTCAATACACCCTTCTAATGAATCAGGGACGCAAAAGGGTTCGGAAGATTCCCGAGAATCGTCGGAATTGGCGAAGTTTTCGATTTCCTGGTAGACGGGAAATGGGAACCCGAAGGGTGTTTTGCAGCTGATTTGAAGTATTGAACTTGATTATTCCGGCCACCTTGCCTCATCTTTTACTTCTGGAGCAGCGGCTACGCGTATGGCAACCTCGCTCGGCAACTGACAAGAGACCTGAATGAAGATGAAACACCAACTCCGGAAGCGACATGAGCATTCAACATGGCAACGATCATTGGAAGCTGAAGGATGAGTTTGCATTAACCTCGTAGGTTGGGTTAGAAGAGCGCAGCGATTCGTAACCCAACAAAAACGACCGACATCTCATTGTCCTGTTGGGTTACGCTACGCTAACCCAACCTACTGGAGATTGCTTGAAATGCACCGCCTCCTATGACAGACACTGTGTGAGAATCTGAATGATCAGAAACAGAATCATCAAGCTTTTAAGAGAAACTACTGCCCAAAACCAAAAAGGCTGTATTTTGCGAGAGTACTCTTTACTGAAACCAGGAGCCTGTGCTGCGTAGTGAGCATTGCCGTTTTTAAAGTCGTAAAATAGCCAAATTCCAAAAACTACGATCATCAAACTCAGCCCAAGTATGAACTCCATGTAATGCTCCCGCATAAACTGAATACAACAACCGAAGTAACGCAATAATGAGCCGAACAGATCTGGAAATCATCGTAAGAATTTCAAAACTGTCGAAACTCATATTATGTATGGAAGATATCACTCTCTATTCAAAAATACTTGAGTGAATTTCTTTTTGGAACTATCCGTCATGAAACATCTTCTCACTACCACCCTTTTGTGCCTCTTCCTTTTGCAGCCGTCTGTTTCTTTCGGTTGGGGACGTGGGCACGACTTGATTCATGCGTGGGCCATCGCGCATTTGCCTGACTGGCAAATCGAAAAGCTCGACAACAAGTACTGGAAGTCGCTCGGAAAAGATTACAACAAGCTGCAAGATCAACACGCGGGCGGTAAGGCGCCTCACCTCGATAAATATTGTCTTCCTCCCGGCCCAAGACTCTCCCTGCACGATGTGAATCCACCCGAGAAAAGCATCCCCGCGATGCAATGGTACCTCGAACAAACCATCGAGCGGATTCAACACCCTGACAAATTTGAGGAAGAAGACCCGCTTGACGAAGCGCTCAAATTTCTCGGTGTGTTGTGTCATTGGAATGAAGATCCCGGCTCGCCGTCGGCTCATTCCAGCCCGGTGAATGAAGCCGCATTACGAATCTTGCTGCCGCCGACAAAGGAGAAAGTCAATCTCAATTATCTGTACGGCTACGGCGGCATCAGTAATATCGGGACGTTCGAGATCCCCGACGCAGAATACACGCCGAAGTTGCTGGGGGCGAGTATTCCTGAAGTGGCTTTGAGGCTGTATCAGCATCAAGTTTTACTCGAACGAAATGCGGCCACCGGCATTATTCCCATCGTCCAATCGATCCAGAATGGCGACGGGACATTGGCCGAGAAAACCCGGTCTCGGTTGGCTCATCGGAATGCCGAGTTGATTACCGATTTGATTTACACAGTCTTCTGTTTGTCGTTTGAGCGGATCGACGAAGAAGAAGCCGAAGCGCTGGACGAGCAAGATCTCTCTGCGTGGATTTCCGAGACCGTTCCCCGGATGACGACGCATCCGTATTATGTGACACCGTTTCTGGTGGACCAATCATTTGATGCCGGTCGCAAATTGCATCCACTCAAGATTGGTGAGAAGAAATACGAAAACGGTTTCGGTATGGGTGTGCCCGCTTCGATTGATTACACGCTCACCAACGGCGGTCATTATGCGAAGATCGTTTGCGAGGTCGGTTTGCATCCCTTGGCCGGACCAACCGGGAGTGTCAACTTTCAGATCATGATTGATGGCAAAGTCGTCGCCGAGAGTGGGGTGATGACGAAATCAGAAAGTGCCAGGACATTATCGGCTGAATTGCCAAAGGAGAAGCTGTTCAAGCTGAAGCTGGTGACTGTTGCGGGAGAGGATTCAGAGTCGCTTCACAACTTGGCTGTGTGGGGAGAGCCGAAGTTGGTGGAATAACATCCCACCGGAACCCGCTCTCCGGTCGGTCTGGAGGGAACCGGAGAGCGGGCACCTGTGATCATTTCCCGACAACGATCTCGCTGTGCGTCGTTGTCGAAAACTGTCTCAGGATAAAACTTTCAGTTGCGGCATCAGGTGGAGATCACCCTTCTCCTTGAGTTGCTGCAACTTCTCATTGAGGATTCGCAAACGATCGGCAATTTGCTCGTCGTGCGAATCCCACTGCTGTCGCCAATTTTGCTGGAGGTTTTCAAACCGAGCATCCTGCTCGGAAGCCTCCTGGAGGGTCGAATCGAGTTCGTTGAGGGCCGAGGTTAAACGAACTTCTTGATCCGAAAGCGTTGGCGACGTCGGGACGGCCATGAATCAAACTCCAATTATCTCTGGGGAAAGAGTTGAGGTGAGAAATGCTGTGTGCATTAAGTTCATCGGATAAATAGAATAGAGATCTTGAGTAAGACAGTAAAAATACAGGACAGGGGAAACAATAGTAATTTGTAGCGATTATGACAGCCGGTGTTAATTTCTCACCAATGATAGAATGGAGCTGTTATTTACGAGAGAAACGTGCTGATGGTCCAATGGCGATCAGACGTTGCCGAGACAGAATCGCGGGGCAGGTTGAGCTCTGCGAGCATGTCGGCAACCTCAGAAACCGTCAGCGCGGCGTGGAGTGACTGTCGAAAGAGTTGCCGGGAATACTCGGTTTCGTTGGCAGTATGGAGGTCAACGAGAGCCTCCAGCTGATCCTCTGAATCGGGACGCATCAGATCGCGAACGAACGACAATCCACCCGGTTTGAGCACACGCACCATCTCTCGAAATGCATCGAAGGGTTCTGGTATATGATGGACAATGCTGTTCGACATCACGGCAGCAAAACCATCATTCTCGAACGGCAATTGTTTGGCGTCGGCCTTCACGATCTCGATACGTTTCGAGAGATCGTCACGTTCGATGTTTTCGCGGGCGAGCTTCAACATTTCGTCGGCAAGATCGACGGCGGTGATGTGTCCCTGTTCCGATTGACGACAGAATTCGATCGGGATCAACGCGGTTCCCGTTCCCAGATCGAGTATTCTTTTCGGGTCACTGAGTAATTCTTGCGGGCAGTCAGTCAAAAAATCAGCGACGAACAGTTCATTCACCGCCGAGTGGTCCATCTCGTCGTACTCACGAGCTTCCTGCTCGGTGTCCATCACTTCGGGTTCGAGTGTTCGGTCGATCATGGCGTTTTGCTTTGGAGACGGTGGCGTTGAGAGATACCGACTCAACTCAAGAGAACAATTTCTGGACGTGCTTGGATTTGTCTTGATACAGTTTTCGGCCGATTTTCAAACACTCTTCCTGCAATCCCTGACGTTGTTTCTCAATCAGTAATTGGACCTCTTCATCCACGGGGTGCGGTCGGACTGTTAAAGTTTCGATCATCTCACTGAGGTTTTCGAGATCGTGATCATAGCCCAGCAGGTCTGCCAGTTCGCTAAGTTTGATCAGTCGTTTTTTGGTGTTATCGTCTCGAAAGTTTTTCAGGAGTTGCGTTTGATACCAATCGTCTTTCACCCGTTTTCGCCAGTCGTGCCAATCTTCCTGCTGTCGCGATGCGGGGAGTTGTTTCCAGAGATTTCGCGACTTTCGATAGGTTTGCAGATATCCCTCAATCAGTCCGTTTCGGGAATACGTCCCACGTAGAAGATTTTCAGCAGCCGTCCGTGCTTCGAGCAATTGTTTCCGCAAAGCGTCGTTGTCGCCCTTCGACGGCGAAGACGTCTCGGTGACTGAATGTTTCTGTAAGCGTTGGAGTAAATTGTCGAGACGGTTGATGACTGTTTCATCGTCTGTCAAAAATTGCAATTTGACCAAAGTTTGTTCGATCACATCCCTGTCACGGGAGGACGATAATTGGCGTCCCAGATCGCGATAGCGGATGATTTCCTGCGTTCCCGCGGCTTCATCCACCGTTCTGACCAGTCGAAAAAGTGCCTTCAGGCGTTTGAAATCTTTTCTCAATTGATGGACAACAGCGGGCAACAAATTCTCGTTTTCTGCGAGCAGATCGAGGGCGGAATCGAGCCGATCGCGGACGACAAGCCGAATTTCTCGGGTGACTGGTTTGTCAGATTGCAGAGAGAACACGCCGAATCCTCAAAAAAGACCCTTCAAATGGGGTCCAGAAATCATCATAGTTTGTACAATAACGCCTCCGGGAGGGGAGATCCCGGAAAATCTGGAAGTCCTCAAATAATCAATGGTCGATCGATTCGACCACTCACAGCGGAGCCATCTCCGACTGACCATTCATAATGGAGAATCATGAGTCAGATCGTTATCAGCGGCCTTGGAGTCGTCACATCACTGGGAAAAAACCTGAATGAGTTCTGGGATGGCCTGATGAATGGCCGTAGCGGAATTCGTCCATTGACTCGCATGAAAACGGATGACTTGCAGGTCACCATCGGCGGGGAGATTTCCGACCTCGATCTCGACACTCTGCAAGAACATCTGGGAGATTCCATCGATGTACGGCGGATTGACTGGGCCACTCGCTTTGCCCTGGTCGCCGCACGTGAAGCATTACTCGATGCCAACCTTCCTCTCAACAGTTTGGGGGCACGTGTGGCCGTCATTCTCGGTTCGGGACTCTCGGGGATGGAAACTCTCCAGGAACAAACCGAGCGTTTGATCGAAAAAGGCCCACGTCGCGTGAGCGTCTTCACGATTCCGATGTTGATGCCAAATGCGTCACCCGCGAATATCTCTCTCGCTTATGGAGCCAAAGGCCCCGCCTATACCGTCAGCACCGCGTGTGCGTCTTCCGGTAACGCGATCATCGACGGCTACGAAATGTTGCAACGAGGCGAAGTTGATATTGTCATCAGTGGAGGCACCGAGGCCTCGTTGACACGCTTGGGGCTCGCCGCCTTCAGTAATATGAAAGCAATGAATAAAGGCTCGAACGACGAACCAGAGAAATCAGTCCGACCATTCAACAAAGAACGGCACGGCTTCATCATGTCGGAAGGTGCCGGCATCGTGATCATGGAATCAGCCGAGCATCTGGCCAAACGCGGTGGGACGGCTTACGCCGAACTGATCGGTTACGGTTCGACCTCTGACAGTTTCCATCTCGTCCAACCCGATCCCGATGCCGTCGAGGCAGTTCGTGCCATCAATCAGGCGTTTACTCAGGCAGGGTTAAATCCTGCGGAGGTCGCAGACAACATTTATGTCAACGCACACGGGACAGGCACCAAACTCAATGACGCCATGGAAACCGTGGCACTCAAGAAAGTGTTTGGCGACGCAGCTGGAAAACTTCAAGTCAGTTCGACCAAAAGTATGACCGGTCATATCATCGGTGCCTCTTGTGGTATCGAGACGGTGACCTGTGCGTTGGCGTTAAAGAACGGAAAATTACCACCGACGATCAATTACGAAGAAGCTGACCCAGATTGCGATCTTGATTATATTCCCAACGTGGCACGCGAAGCTCAAGTGGAGTATGCACTTAACAACAGTTTCGGATTTGGAGGCCACAACATCAGCTTACTCGTCAAAAAGATCTAATTCTGCTATCATCGAAAGTCCCCACGTTGCGCTGCTGAGACGATGGGTACCCCGATTCATCAAAATGGGCTCTCACTGAAATATGTGAGGGCCTTTTTTTCTTTCTCATTTCAGAGAGCTTCGAGTCGCTGAGTCACAACAAATTCACCTCGGTCGTCGGCGACGATTTTCACCGCGGCAATTTCCGGGTCGTGATCGAATAACAGCCAAGCGTCGCGGTCGGCAATCTCTTCCAGGATTTTTCGCTTACTACGCCGGGTTTCCAATTGATTCAGATCAAAACCGGTACACCATGCGGTTGGTAAGTTCCAACTCGTCGGGCAGATATCAGCCAGATAATAGAATGATTCATCCCCCTGCTCGATGACAATCGCTTGATGAAACTCGGTATGTCCACCGGTCACTAGAGATCGGATACCGGGAGCGATTTCGACATCGCCCTCAATCAATCGCAGTTGAGAGGAGTCGGTCAGCAACCCAAAATTCTCAGTGGAGTAGACATTGCGTAACTCGGGCCAGTCCGCATGGGCGACTTCCCATTCCCCTTGTTGGATGACATGCTCAGCATTAGGGAATTCGAGTTCCAGATCACCATCTTCGTTCCGGCGTGTCACGCCGCCCGCGTGGTCGAAATGGAGATGCGTGAGGATCACCATGTCGATCTCATCACGACTCACGCCACGTTCACTCAGACTCTTTTCGAGTGGATTGCCTGCTTCTGCATCGATAAACTTGCGTTGCTTGTCGCTCATTTTGGAGCCGTAACCAGTATCGATGAGGACATTTTTCTCACTCGACCGAATCAAGAGACAATTGGCGGCTTGATCGACACGATTATGTTCGTCGGATGTAACCTTTCGCGACCAAAGCGATTTTGGAACGACCGAAAACATCGTGCCGCCGTCCACTTTGAATCGACCACCCGAAACCGTTTGAAGCTGCCAATCGTCAACCTGCATCCTGTTTCCTCTGTGAATTCTTGCTGGAGATCGCGGTTCTTTAACCAGACACTTACACAATCTAACCGAGATCACCCCAAGATGACCACTCCCCAAAAACCTTCTCGAATATTGCAGCTTGCCGCCATCTATAATCTGTTGTGGGGAGCCGTCGTGGTGCTTTTGCCGGAGCAATCATTCCAGTGGGCGGGATTCGATGAACCGGCCCTCTATCCGCAATTGTGGCAATGCATCGGCATGATCGTGGGAGTGTACGGCATCGGTTATGGAATCGCCGCGTATGATTACGTCCGACACTGGCCCATTGTGTTGGTCGGGTTGCTGGGCAAGATTTTCGGGCCGATTGGTTTCTTGCAGGCGGCCCTTGCCGGTGATCTTCCCTGGACCATGTTTCGCTGTACGTTGTTCAACGATTTGATCTGGTGGATTCCGTTCGCCATGATTCTCTGGCGATGCTATCAACACTCATCAGGGAACAAGCCAATCAACGGAAATGAATTCATTGATGATTGAGCCGCCAGTGCAAGCTGGCCGGGCACGATGATGGCATATTTGATCCGAAACGAACCACAAACGCACGACTCAGGTTGACCCGTGGATCACTCAACTTCGGTGAAGAAGTAACACAGGATATGCGTCAGCACGAAGAAGCAATCTTCGAGGCGACCCATGTGGCCGTGAGGCACCGTCATCGGAATGGTGACGGCATCTTTCAACTTTCCACCTTCGCTGGTGGTTAAGCCGACAGTCGTGCAGCCGACAGAGTTCGCATACTCAATCGCGTTTAACACATTCGCACTGTTACCACTCCCCGAGATGCCGATCAGCATGTCGCCTTCCTCAGCGAAGTTCTTGAGCGGCTCGACAAAGACGGTGTCGTAACCTTCATCGTTTGCGTAGGCGGTCAGAGTCGAGATGCTGTCAGAGAGACAGATCATTTTGAAGCGGGACGGCTTCCGCAATGACGCACATTTGACGATATCCACCACCATTTGTGCCGCGATGGAGGAGCTGCCCCCGTTGCCACAAATGTAGACCGTTTTTCCCGAGTCACGTACTTTGCGCATGGCGGCAATGGTTTCGGCGACTTGGGCAGTATCGAGCTTCGGCAACAAATCGTGAAGCTGCGAGATATAATCCTTGGCAAATTGCTCGTCAGACATCGGTATCCTTCCCGAGGTATTTCAGTGTGTAATCAATGATTTTTAGCGGGATCGACAAATTCTCGCAACCTCAAAGCGGGGTTGGAGATGGGGGTTGAAACAGCGGTATTTCCCGCTTCAGCGTGAAATACCCCCGGCAGGATTCGAACCTGCGACACCAGCTTTAGGAAAGCTGTGCTCTATCCCCTGAGCTACGAGGGCCAATCTTTCGACAAACAGACAGTTTAGCAGCCCTGCTGGTTCTGCGGAAGCGGGAGAGTTCGATACGTTCGTACCAATTCAATTCGAATTAACTGGGTGGTTAGGCAAGTTGTAACGGTTAATCTCGATAGATTGCATCCTTCATGACCCATTAGCTCAAGTCGATGTGATGTTCCAACATTGCTATCTCCGAAATTCAACTTCGTAGGGCTCCGGCGCTCGGTGAAATCCCTATGCCCTCACTGATGACTCAAATAATCAGTGGGTAAATTTTACAACGGCATGAAAAGCCTGTTTGCGTTTCCAAGGAAGGGATTCAGGACATGAAAGTTTCTGGTTTTACATCCGTCGTCGCTGCTCTGGCGCTTTCGATTGGTTCTCAAGCGATCCAAGCTCAGCAGCCCGAAGTCAGTCCCTCAACTCCTTTGGAATCCGTTGTTCCTTCTCTCGTCAAAACGAGTGCTGAGTACAATCTTTTCAATTCACATGCATCAACCTGCGATTCGTGCGGAAGCACCGGTGCCTGTTGCGATACTGGATGTCTCAGTGGCGGTGGATTCTCACTCCAAGATATGTTGTGTGGCGACGACTCATTCGCTGCAATCTACGGTTGGACACAACTCGGTTACCATTCCGAGAGCACTGGTCTCTTCAATACTCACCCGGACGGACTTCGTCTTCACCAACAATGGTTGGGTATGAAACGCGAAGCCGATGGTAGCTGTGGTGTAGACTACGGCTTTGGTGTCGATTTACTTTACGGTTACGACGCAGCAGATACTCAAGCATTCGGCGGGGAAGCCGGTTCTTGGGATACTCAATGGAATCACGGCAGCACCGGTTGGGCGTTGCCACAAGTTTACGGTGAAATTGCTGCTGGCGACTGGTCGGTCAGAGCCGGTCACTTTTACACCCTCGTCGGTTACGAAGTGGTTCAAGCTCCTGATAACTTCTTCTATAGCCATGCCTTCACTCAGTACACCATCGAGCCATTTACTCATACGGGTGCCTACGCGACCTATAGTGGAATCGAGAACGTCACAGTTTATGGTGGTTGGACGGCAGGTTGGGATACCGGTTTCAATCAGTTCGACAGTTTCCCCGAATCCGATGGTAGCAACTTTCTCGGCGGTATCAGCCTGGAACTGACTGAAGCCATGACATTGACATACATCACCACCTTTGGTGACTTTGGTCAAGCCGCTGGTGTCCCCTTCGCGAGTGATGGAACAGCCATGTTTGCCGGTGTGCCTGTCGCTGCTGGCCTCACTGCCTCTCCCGCAGATGGTTATGAACACAGTTTGGTGTTGTCGTACGACGCAAGTGACGACTTAACGTTCGTCCTTCAATCGGATTACCTCGGCCTGTACGACATCAACTTCCGAGATGCCATGGGTACTTCAGTGGCAACTGGCCAACGTGAAGCCTTCTCGTTGAACGGATATGCGTTCTACACGATCAACGATACGCTGGCATTCGGTCAACGTCTCGAATGGCTACACCTTCGTGACGAAGCCCGAATGAATGGAATGTACCTGTCCAGCTTGTCCAGTAACCAGGAGTTTTACGAGTACACCGCTGGCTTGAATATCAAACTGCATGAGAACGTCATGCTTCGTCCTGAATACAGATACCAATGGGCGACCAACGAAGTGAATCCGTTTATCGGTGGAAACATGAACGCTTCGAGCTTTGGTATGGATATGGTTCTGACCTACTGATCAATCATCATTGCCTGCTGAGATTAAATGTTCCTCTCAGCATGACAATGATAGTAATCACGACTCCAACAGTTTGTCTTTTGACATGACATACTGTTGGAGTTTTTTTGTTGCCTGAATTCAATGTTCAGCAGGTATCGATACAAGCGAGAGCTTTGGAACACACTTTTAGACGGAGAACCGAATTCATTCTTTTACGCATCGCAATTTGTTGATCTGTATTCTAAAATAGTTCTAGAAGCCACAAGCTCCGCGCTCTCGTCACCTTTCGATTTGAACTCATAATGAATACCTCCCGACATCCCAATCGCAGAGAGCTTTTACGAACCGGGCTCCTTGGCTTTACCGGTTTGACTCTTCCCGGCTTATACCGGGCGCGGGCCGAAGCGGCCGCAACTGCGAAAAAATCGGACACTGCCATCATTCTGGTCTGGCTGCGTGGAGGGCAAAGCCATCTCGATACGTTCGACATGAAGCCAATGGCGACATCCGACTATCGAGGGCCGTTCAGTCCTATCGATTCGAACGTCCCCGGCATCCAGATTACGGAACTGTATCCGAAATTGTCGCAATGTGCTGACCGGTTCGCATTGCTTCGTTCGGTGGCCCATGATGCGGGTGGTCATCCGGCGGGTTCATTGCGGGTTTTGGGAGGCGATCCCGCGTCTACCGACAAGCCGGCACCCACCTATCCCGACTGGATGTCGATTGTCAGTTATCTGCGACACAAACCGACTCAGCAATTTCCCAACTATGTCGCCATCAATCCCGTTGATCGTTACGATTCGTTTCAGATTGCCGGCCCCGCTTATCTGGGCCCTTCTTACGAACCGTTCAAGATCACCGGTAATCCCGATTCGCCCGACTTCTCTGTACCGAATGTCGGCTTCAAAGACGAGAATACGCAACGACGGATCGAAGATCGCGCCGAGTTGAAAAACAAGATCGATCTCATGCGGCGGGACATCGATCAAACCGGACTGATGCGCGCGTTCGACAATTTTGAGTCTCAGGCTTTAAGGTTACTCTCCAGTCCGGAAGCCGCCCGCGCTTTTGATTTGACTCAAGAAGAAGACAAGCTTCGCGATCGCTACGGACGAAACGCGTGGGGTCAGCAATGCCTGATGGCTCGGCGACTTGTCGAAGCCGGTGTGGACATTGTGACGACCGAGTTCGATGGGCCGTTATGTGGACGTGTTGCCAACTGGGACGACCACGCCGTCAACCATCACGTCTTTGACGCCAATGCCCATCGTGCCCCGTTTTACGATCAGGCGATTTCTGCCTTGATTGAAGACCTTTACGACCGTGGTCTCGACAAACGTGTGATGGTCGTGGTGACGGGCGAATTCGGACGCACGCCGCGCATTTCGAATGTCGCCAGTAGTGGGGGAGGAGTGGCGAGTGCCGCCAAAGGGACCGTCCAACCGGGACGAGATCATTGGCCGCGTGCCAACACGATGTTGTTTGCCGGCGGCGGCATCGAAACCGGACAGATAATTGGTGCGACCGATGCACGTGGAGAAGACCCGATTTCCCGCCGCGTGACGCCTTACGATTTTCTCATGACGATCTTTCATCATCTCGGCTTCGACCCCGTGCAACTCGCTTTGAAGAATTTCGCCGGTCGCCGAAACCCGATTTTTTCCAAAGGCGATCCGATCTCGGAACTCATCTAACGAGCCAACTACTCACTCTACCTTCACCAGCATTACCGAGCGCAGTTTGAATAACGAATCGCGGCGGACGGGGCCGATGCTTTGTAGCATGATGCGAGTCAGGCCCGCGTCTAATGTGACCGTACCATGTTCGTGGATTTCGAATTCGTCCCACGACGATGTTTCATTCACAGTTTGATCTATTTCCTGACGACCCGCCGTGATGCGGAACCGATTGCCGGAGTGGACCGGATCGCACGAGTAATCGATGAAGACTTTGTATTGCCCCGGCTCGGTCACTTCGAGTTTCCAGACTGACCGGTCTTCAGGGTGACTCCAGGTTTCCAGGTTGTCGTATTTGTCAGAGTAGCCGATACTCGGTCCATACAAGTACGCGATCGATGCCGACAATGAGATCCGGGACGAATCCTGTTTCACCAGACGTGGCGACAAGCCGGGAAACGACTTCGCATCGGGGCCGAGTTCGGAGACGTACGCCAAGAGGTCAGCGAGCTGCCGTTCGTTGAGTTCTTTTTCGAGTCCTTCCGGCATCAAAGATTTTCCGGTCGAGCGGAGAATATCGAGATCGTTGTACAGAATCTCGGCACGTTTTTTCTCTTTTGCTTCCAACACGATAGATGTTGCCGTTTCGCTGACAAGACGCCCGGTCTGTTGTTTTCCGTCATTCGTGACGGCAATGTATTCGATAAACTTGTCTTCGACGGCCGCGTTCGGATCGAGAATTGAAACATACAGGGCTGCGGGGGAACGATTGGTGATCGCCGTCAAGTCGGGACCGACCTCGTGGCCTTCCTTTTTGATTTGATGACATTGCGAACAATGCTTTTTGAACAACAATTGTCCGGCATCGGCATTGCCATAGATCGTCATGGCATCCTTGAGAGATGTCAGCACTTCGGCGCGGGAGGTTGGTTGGCCGAACACTTCTTCGGCCTGTTTGCGAAAGGATTCGTCGGCATGTTGCAGGAATCGTTGTTGATCTGAAGGGGAAATTTCGGTCGCGGCGACAGTTTTGTTCCTCACGGCGGTCAGCAGAAGTTTCATGCTGGTGTCGTGTTGCATCAGCTTGGAGAGCAATGTTGATTTCAACGTCGGAGTGAGCGAATCCCAATCGGCAAGCAACTGTGAATAGACATTCTCTCCAGCTTTTTGGCTGAGAATTTCTAACGCCGCAGTTTGCAGAGGTAATGGTGATCCCGGTTCGAGTAGTTCCGTCAATCTTTGGATCGTCTGTTGATCGACTCCCAAGGAATTGCCGAGACACCCGACGGCAATGGCACGTTGTTTCAGATCGGCTGATTGATCGAAGGCGAGTTCGAGAGCACGTTGGTTGATCTCATCAATGGCCGATTTGAGAGTTTCATCTTCTGCCGCGATGGATTCGAGCAGCTTCCGTTGATTACCAACACTGGTAAGCAATTGTGACCAGTCATTGAGATTTTTCGTGGAGGCATTGGCCAGCAGGATTTTAGTCGCCGTTTGTGTTTGCTTGAGACCGAGAGCGGTTTTTAGCAGAGGAGTCATAATAGGAAGTTCTCGCGCGCGGTTGGATTCAAGAATCATCTCAGTTGCCGTTGAGAGATTGTGCTCGTTGAGTGAACTGGCAACTGCAGCAATCAGGTAGGGATCATTTTGATCCTGCAACACAATGGTCGCTAATCCCCTTCCCGCCTCATGAGAATTCCATTGCCCAAAAGCATAGGCCAACTGCTGAAGCAGCTGAGGCTCTTTTGTTTGCGCGAATTGCAGCCATTCCGCACCAATCTTTGGATCGTCGTTCACGTAATCTTCAGAGACACGGACGAGTTGCCGCGTGAACTGAGGATCTGGGCGGGCAGACTGTTTCAGTAGGGAGAGTATTCCTGCAGGGGTGATCATTCCAAAATTTGGGTCATTCTGATGATTTTTTGCCTCCACAACTGCTAACGCATGAATTCTGGCAATGCTCGACTTGTGGAAAAATAAGGTTTCAATCAAAGCATCGGTTGCGCCTTCGTCTCCGTCATTCCAGATCAGCCATTGGCTGGCCATGTCGCGAACTGTCCCGTTGGGAGATTCGAGCAGATCGACGATGGCCGCTTGAGGAAGTTTGTCGAGATTGGGGATCGGTCGTGGATCGTCCTCGGGAACGATGCGATATATGCGACCCATGTTGTCACCCGCGCGAACGTCGAGTTGTCTTTGCTGATGCCCGGGGATCCATTTGGGATGTTCGATGACAAAACGATACATGTCGGCCACCCAGAGACAACCATCAGGTCCGGTGCGAATCATCGCGGGGCGTGACCAGTTATCCGTCGAGGCGAAGAATTCACTCTCTTTCTCTTCAGGAGCGCGTGAGCTTTTGAACGTCACCCCTTCTTTGCGCAGAATTTCGCGATGAACAAGATTATGGACCGGCTCGCAGACGAATGAGTTGCCCGCGTATTGTTCTCCGAGATAACTGTCGCGGTAGATGATCGGACTGCACGCCGACGTGAATCGGTTGGCTCGGCTGAAATCATTGAAGCGTCCCAATGTTCGACTGGCGGGATAAACGGGGGCGGCTCCCGGTTGATCGGCGACCATCACTTTGGCGTCTGGAAAGACAACATACGGATTTCGCTGTAAGTAACATTGATCGAGGACGTAATGCCACATCGGGTTACTGTTGTTACCGCCGAACCAGTTTCCATAATCATCGCGGTTGATGCCGAACTGTGTATTCCCGGAGACGGCTTCGAGTTCTCCTGTGTCGGGTCGGATGCGTAAATCCCGACGACGAACATTGACGCTCTCACCGGTCTTGTTCGATTCGATTTCGCCACCACTGTCGCCGTTACCAATATACAACCAGTTATCGAGTCCCCAGCGGAGGCCGTTGACGCGGTGTTGTTGATTCCCTTCCCCAAATCCTGCGTAGAGGATTTTCGTTTCATCGGCGACATCATCACCATTCAGGTCTGTGGCAGAGAGAATATTGGGGGCCGCCGTGATCAGGATCTGGTCCTGATAAATTTTAATACCTGTTGGGAACGGCAGATTGTCGAGGAAGACAGTCGACGAATCGTACTTTCCATCACCGTTGGTATCGCGGAGGACTTTTACTTTTCCCCCCGGCTTCCCTTCTCCATCAAGACCAGAGGGATAATCGCCCATCTCGACGACCCACAACGAACCGTCCATGCCCCAATCAAAAGCGACCGGATCCATGACCAATGGTTCGGCTGCGACGAGTTCGAGCTTCAGCCCCTTGGGCAATTTGAAGGATTGCAAAGCCTCCGTGGGAGATTTGGGAGGTGGGAAATTCTGTTGCAGTTCTTTCGAATAAAACTGGGGAGACAGAATCGATTGGACGGTGTCGAGAATGAGTTCTTCGACAACCGGACTCAGTTGATTGGGTCGACGGTAATAAATCATCGAGTAATCGGCCTCGTAGCCCTGCTCATCGAGAATGCGGCGGGAAGGGATGTAACAGGGGACATCGTTGGCGTAAGCGGTGACCCACAAACGGTCACCGGCAAACTTCTCGTACATGGTGAGTGAGTAATCGCAGACAACTTCTCCCGCGAGAAAGACCATTGCCAGATCATCACCGAAGGTGAGTGTCGAGATGGCGTAATCGAGGGACTTTGGCAGCGGACCTTCCTGTTTCAGTTTGTCGAGAAAGTAACGACCATAAACGCCCCGTTGTCCCGGTTGGTCCGCGTAGGCTTGCCACTCTTCTTGAGTGCGGTGAGTTTTGTAGGGAAGTTTGACGGTTTTGAATTTTCCCGTGATGTCGGAAGAGAGCGGTTTCAATTCCGTCTTCAATAATCGGTTTACTTCCTTGCG
>Ga0181596_10000965_pt1 | contig 29709 bp, 30 predicted proteins | sample 041ome_6_FD_148655 | JGI IMG/M metagenome (GOLD analysis project Ga0181596, IMG submission 148655) | Coastal salt marsh microbial communities from the Groves Creek Marsh, Skidaway Island, Georgia - 041402US metaG (spades assembly) | ecosystem: Environmental > Aquatic > Marine > Intertidal zone... | reverse complement strand
TGATGATGTGCTCTACGTGGGCAAGTGGCCGTGGCAGGGCGTCGAGGACTGGTGGGTCTACCGCAACCGCCGCGACGTGCGGGCGACCTACGCCCAACAGGTCAACGCCTGGATCGAGGAGAACCCGGAGAGTGCCCTCCTGCGGGCCGTGCCGGAGGACAGCTATCAGGTCAACGTGGTGCGTGGGGATCTGCGGGTGAACAACATTTACCTGATGGGTACCTCGGCCGAGATGTCGCTGATTTCCAAGTCCGACATGGCGGAGGGCCGGTTCTTCAACGCCTTCGAGGACCAGCAGGGATCGAAGGTTGCAGTGATCGGCTTTGACGTGGCCGACGCGTTGTTCCCCAACGAATCGCCGCTCGACCAGTCGGTCATCATCCGCGGCACCCCGTTTCGCGTCATCGGGGTGTCCGAGCGCCAGGGCAGCTTCCTCGGCATCTTCAGCTGGGATTCCGGCATCCTGGTTCCCATGCGCGCCTTCCGCTACAACATCAGCGGCGTGGACGGCGACAACACGCAGGTGCGGGTGCAGTATGACGTCACCCGCGGCGACCAGGCCCGGGACGAACTCCGGGGCCTCATGCGCCGGATCCGGCAGCTCGATCCCGAGGATCGCGACGACTTTGAGATCAACGAATCGGCGACCATCCGCGAGCAGCTCGATCCCATCAAGAACGGCATCGCCATCGCCGGCATCTTCATCACCGGCCTCGCCCTGGTGGTCGGCGCCATCGGTATCATGAACATCACCTACGTGAGTGTGAAGGAACGCACCCGTGAGATCGGCACCCGCAAGGCCATGGGGGCGCGCCGTCGCACCATCCTGCTGCAGTTCCTGATCGAGGCGATCTGCATCTGTCTGCTGGGCGGCGCCATCGGCCTCGGTCTCACCTGGGGCATGGCCAGCCTCATCGCGGTGACCGCGCCATCATTCCCCATCGTGTTCTCACCGCTCGTGGTGGTGCTCGCCATGACTCTCTCCACCGCGGTCGGCATCCTCAGCGGATTCCTGCCCGCGCTCTCCGCCAGCTCCCTCGACCCGGTCGAAGCCCTGCGTTACGAATGATCCTCTGGGAAATCATCTGCCTCGCGTTCTCGTCGCTGAAGTCGAACAAACTGCGTTCGGCGCTGACGATGCTGGGCATCTCGATCGGCATCTTCACCGTCATCGGCGTCATGACCGCGGTCAGCGGGGTGAAGTCCAAGATCCAGGACGGCCTCAATCTCCTCGGCGCGAACAGCCTGCAGGTGACGAAGTTCCCGATCGTGAACTTCAGCGACCCGCGGGAGCGCTTTGGCAACCGGCCGAACATCCTCTACCGCGACTCCCTGCGATTTAAGGAACTGATGAGCCCCTACGCGCGGGTGAGCGTGATGACCTCACGCGGCGGCCGGCAGGTGTTTTACGAGCAGGAGTACACCAATCCCAACGTCCAGTTTATCGGCACCGACGAGAATTACCTCACCAGCTATGGCTACGAGGTGTCCGCCGGCCGGCCGCTCTCACCGGACGACGTCGATTTCGCCCGCTCGGTGGCCTTGATCGGCGAGGACATCCGCCAACGGCTGTTTCCCACGCGCGAGGCCATCGGCGAATCCATCCGCATCGATGGCAACACCTTCACGGTCATCGGCCTCCTTGAGGCCAAGGGGTCCTCGTTCGGCCAGTCGCTGGACAACCGCGTGGTGGTACCGATTTCGCGTTGGTTCAATGCCTACGGCCGCTCCGGCCGGTCGGTCACGATCAACATCCAGGCGGCTTCGCCGGAGGAGCTCGATGCCATCCATGAGCAGTCGATCGGGACCATGCGGCTCGTGCGCGGACTCCTGCCGGAGGACAGCAACAACTTTGAGACCACGACCAACGATTCGCTGATCAAGTCGTTCGACCAGGCTCTCGATACCGTCGCCGTAGGCGCCTTTGTGATCAGTGCCATCGCCCTGCTGGCGGCGGGGGTGGGCGTGATGAACATCATGCTGGTGAGCGTGACCGAGCGCACCCGCGAGATTGGCGTGCGCAAGAGCCTGGGTGCGCGCAAGGCGAACATCCTGACCCAGTTCCTACTCGAGGCCGTGGCCCTGTCGCTCTTTGGCGGCATCGTGGGTGTGATCGTGGGCGTGGTGGGCGGCAACGTGTTCGGCCAGCTGCTGTCCGCCAACGTGATCTTCCCCACCGGCTGGGCCATCGCCGGCATGGTGGTGTGCAGCGGCATCGGCATCACCTTCGGGCTCTACCCGGCCTGGAAGGCCGCCTCGCTCGATCCGATCGAGGCGCTGCGCTACGAGTAGCGGGCGGTGCGGGTACGGACGCCTCGGCGAGGCGTCCCTACCGGAGTCGGTTTCAGTGTCCGCGACGGATCTCCGAACCTTCGAAACGGATGGTCAGGCGAAAGACCTTCTTCACCCGGCAGCTGATGTCGCCGGTCTGCAGGTCGACTTTCTCCGGCACCTCGATGCGGTGCAGGTCGACCACGGCGTGGTAGCCTCGTTCGGAGAAGACATCGATCAGCATCGCCAGGGCCTGCGGGTCGTGCAGCAGCTGGTCCTCGGTGTTGATCTGGGACAGGCCGGAAATCGCGTGACGGCGCACGATCGGCATGATCTTGCGCTCGACGAAGTTCGCCACCTGGCGGAACAGCGCGGGATGCTCGAACTGGTAGCTGTCGAGCCGCTTCACCAACTCCTGGCGGGCATGCACGATCAGGTCGCTGGCGACCGGGATGTGCCGCAGGGTGTCATGTGTTTCCGGATCGAGCTCGAGCGTGCTCTGGTAGCGCAACTCATCGACGATGTTGCGCTCAACCTGATCGATCGCCCCCTGGGCGTTGACCAGGTGGTAGTGGAAAATCTCCTTCAGGCTCTGGAGGGCGTCCCAGGTCTGCTCCTTGAAGACGCGGTAACGGCGGCGGGCCAGGTCGATGTCGTAGTCGGTGACCCGCTCCTCCTGCAGATCTCCGGTGCCGGTGCGGCGTACCTCCTCATTGTGCTCCTTGACCTCCTGGCCGCGCTTCAGTTGGCGCTCGATGGAGATCTTCTCGTCCACGAACAGGACCATGATGTGCACGGTCGGTTGCCGGAAATGCATGCCCAGCGGCGTGCCGTGATATTCGTGCCGCAGCTTCTTCATGTTGGACACGAGGAGCTTGAGCGACTCGACCTGCACGTGGGTACGGGGGAAGCCGTCGAGGATGCAGCCGTCGCGGTATTCCGGCTTGAGCAGCTGGCGCAGCAGGATGCCCATCACCTCGCGGTCGCCGACCATCCCGCCCTGTTCCTTGATCCGCTCGGCCTCAGGGGTGTTGAGCAGGTTGCTGACGACAATGGGCGGGCAGGTCAGTCCACGGGCCTTGAGGATGAAGCCCGTATTGGTGCCCTTGCCAGCGCCCGGCGCACCACCAAGCAGGATGATCTCCTTGGGGAAACGCAGGTTGTCCCGGCCAAATTCAGCCTCCAGCTCCCGCCATACATGGTTGAAGATCAGGGCGGCGTCCTTGATCTCCAGGTCACCGGGCTTGGCGCCATGGGGGGGCGCCAACGGGGTGCTGGGCGTGGTTTCGGACGGGTGACGGGACATGTGACGAACTACTTAACGGGCTGATGACTACCGCGTTGTCGAGTCCAAGTAACGTTAGAATGAAACGCGGAACCCAAATTGTGTTTTCCGGTCTGATTAAAGAGCCGAAAGGCACCCCGGGGGAAGCGCTCCCGGGAGTTAGTTGAAGCTGGACCTGACGGGGTCGCCGCGAGGCGGCCCCGTCTTGGTTTTGGGCTCCCGCCTAACGATGGCGGCCGTGCCGCACGATGTCCCAGATCACGTAGAAGCCCACGAGGGCTGACAACAAGTAGCCGATGATGCCCAGCGCGGGATAACCGAACAGCAGGGGATGGATGCCGGTGGTCACAATCATGGATGAACCGATGATCAGGGACCCCGAGACCACGCCGAGGGTGATCCGGTTCGAGGCGGTCTTGATCGAGTCGTCGAGGTCTTCCAACCCGCGGTGCTGCAGGTTGATGCTGACGTCGTCGTGTTCGAAACGCCGCACCAGCCGGTGGATCTCGGCCGGCAAGTCGCTCAACCCGGCGATCGCGCTGCGCACGAATTCCTTCGAGCGCCGCGCGACGGCGCGCGGACCGGTGCGCTCGCGGTAGAGACTACGCAGGACCGGTCCGGCGTGCTTGCGCAGGTCAAACTCGGGGTCGAGCACGCGGCCGACTTCCTCGATCGCGAGGACGGACTTGGCCATCAGGGCGTAATCGCGCGAGAGCGGGATGCCGTGGTCACCGAAAATGAACAGCAACTTGAGCATGGCCCGGCCGATTTCCTGACGGCCGATGGCAAAGTTCAGATCCTCGCGCAGCGCCAGGGTCACGTCCTTCTCCATATCGCGCAGGTCTGTGCGCGAGCCGGGTGGGGCGAGCTCAGCCGCGATGCGCACGATGCGCTCGGCGTCGCCTTCCACGGCGGCGATCCAGAAATCGGCCAGTGCATAGCGCAGCCGCCGGGTGAGGTGACCGACGAGGCCCCAGTCGAGAAAACACAGCCGGCCATCCGGTGTCACCAGCACGTTGCCGGCATGGGGGTCGGCGTGAAAAAACCCGTCGATCAGCACCTGTCGCACGATCGACTGCGCGCCGGCGGCGGCGATCTCCCCGGCATTGCCGAGTTTGGCGACGTCGGCCCCGACCGGCTGGCCCTCGATATGGTCCATGACCAGCACTTTGGCCGTGGTGAAGGCAGAATACACGGTCGGGGCGAAGACGCGCTCTCCGTCCGGATTGATGGTGTTGAAATAGGTCTGGTTGCGGGCCTCCCCGCGAAAATCCAGTTCACGCTCCACCCCTTCACGCACCGCCTCGACCACGGCCGGCAGGTCGTAGGGTCGCAGGGCTTCGATGCGGTGGTGTAGCTGATTCGCCAACCATTCGGCGAGGTCGAGGTCGGCGCGGATCGACTTCGCGATGCCGGGGCGCTGCACCTTGACCACGACCTGCCGGCCGCTGTCACGGAGCGTGGCGCCATAGACCTGGGCCAGGGAGGCGGCGGCGAGCGGGGTTTCCTGGAATGCGGCGAACACCTCGGCCGGATCACCCTCGAGCTCCTCGGTGAGCAGTTCGCGGATCTCGTTCACGGGGGCGGGTGAGACCGCGTTCTGCAGCTTGCGCAGCTCCAGGATGAGCGGGTCCGGGATGAGGTCGGGCCGCATGCTCAGCAATTGGCCGAACTTCACCCACGCCGGCCCCAGTTCCTCGGCGGCGAGGCGGATGCGCTCCCATTTGGAGCGGCGGACCTTGTTCTCGCTCTGCAGCCGGCGGTCTATGACCGCGGGCATGTCGAGCTGGTTGATCAGGTCGGCGAAGCCATGGCGGGCGAAGACCGCAATGATCTCCTTCGCCCGGACGGCGTTGGCGAGGAGGTCGAACGGTTTCACGGCTCGCCGCTGCGGCTGGGCGGATCGGCGAGCTGGGCCTCCAGAACCTTCACCCGTTCCTCCAGGGCCGCGATGCGGGCGACCAGTTCGGCGTTCGAGCGGTCGAGCACACCGGAGATGCGGTTATTCAGATCGTGGGCGAGCTCATCGAATTCCTTGCGGCCTTGTTCGGCGATCTTGTCGGCCATGATGCGCGCGTCCTGGGCGTTGACCTTGCCCTGGCGGACGAAGTCCTCGAGCGCACCTTCGATTTTATCCTTGGTGATGACGGCGGCGCCCACGCCCGCGAGGAGGGTTTTCTTAAGCAGGTCAATCATGGCAGGTACAGACTGGAGGGGGCGGTGACGGTTCGCAAACGCAATTCCGAGCCACGGCCAACTAGCCCCCGTCGGTGGTGTTGGCCGCCGGGCCGGCCGCGGGCGGCAGGGCACTGGCCACGTGGGCATGGGCGGGATTGCGGGCTGCGTACGGTGCGATCGCGCGCAAACGCATCGCCAGCCAAATGGTCAAACCGAAGGCACCGACCGACACCCAGCCGGCGCGGGGGTAGCCGACCAGGTGGCCGTTGCTCCCGGTGGTCACAAGCTGGCCGGCGGTGATGCTGGCGAGACCGTTGGCGGCCTGCTGCGCGGCACTGACCACCGACATGAACCCGCCGCGATAACGCCCTTCCACGGCGTTCGTGATCATGGCCATCACGGCCGGGAAGCGGCTCGACATGCCGACAAAGAACAGAGCCGACACCAGCAGGGCGTGCAGTAGGGAAACCTCCGGCAACCGGGTCAGCCACAGGACCGAGATCGTGGCCGGGACCGTCACCACCAGGAGCACGTGCAGCTTGTCGAACTTATCGGTCAACCGGCCCATGAGCGGCATGGTGAAGAAGGTGCAGATGCCACCGGCCAGGTAGATCAGTGGCAACCGACCCTCGGCCACGCCGGCGTTGAGCACCATTGAGGGCGCCATGAATGGGATGATGCTCCCGCCGGCAAACACCAGCGCGGCGGCCAGCATGAGTCCGCGGCGGTGGACGGGGTGCAGCAGCAGGGTGCGCATCTGCCGCATCGGTGATTCGGCGGCCCCCTGGCTCGGGATCACCGGGACGACATACGCCACGATCGGCCAGATAAGCGCGCTGGCCCCCGCCAGCAGAAAGAAGGTCGCTTGCCATTCGAACCAATTGGCCAGTGCGATCCCTGCCGGCACGCCGAAGATCGAGGCGAGCGGGAAGGCGACCATCACCGTCGACATCGCGCGGCCCCGGCGTTCCGGCGGGACCACATCGCCCACCATGGCGGTGATGATCGAGCCGACGAGACCCCCGCAGGCGCCGGCCGCCAGCCGCGCCGCCATGAGGCTGCCGTATGTGGGCGCCAGGGCACAGGCGAGGGTGGCCACGACGAAGCCTGCGAAAGTCACCAACAGAGCCCCTTTGCGGGGCAGGCGATCGAGCATGAACCCGCCGGCCAGTCCCGACACCGCGGCCGCGGTGCCGTAGGCCGCCACCAGCCAGCTGAAACGATCCGGTCCGATGGCGAAGACCTCCATCAAAATGGAGCCCAACGGCATCATGATCATGAAATCCATGATGTTGACGAACTGCACCGCCGCGAGGGTCAGCAGCAACAGGCGCTCCTGCCTGGGATTGAAGGTGTGGATCGGCGCCGGCACGGCGGACGTTGAAGGCATGGCCGAGCATCAACGGTCGGAATGCGGGCGCCGGCAAATCCGCGCTGCTGATTTCAGGCGCGCCGCCGCGCTTCGTTTACCTGTTCGGTTGCTCGAAGGAGCGGAACTGCTGCCGCAGCAGGTCCAGAAACTGGGCGGTGCCGCGGCTTTGATAGCGCTGGAGGTGGCGGATCACCGCAATGTCCCGGTGCGGGGTCGCCCCGGTGAGCTCGCGGTAGATGATGGTTTCGTGATCCTCCGGGCTCTGGACCAGTCGGGGCAGGATGGCGATCCCCAGGCCGAGGCCCACGAGGTGCTTCAGGTAGGAGACCTGCGCGCAGCTGTGGCCGATGCGCGGCTCGAAGTTGTGGCGCCCGCAGAAGGAATGAATCTGCCGCGTCAGGGTCGAGCTCTCCCCCAGCATGATGAACGTCTGTTCCGCCAGATCCTTGGTGGTGAACTTGCGCATGGAGGCCAGGCGATGTTTTCGGCCCACCGCCAGGATGAGCGGTTCCCGGAAAATGGGCTCGATGGCGAGTCGGCTGTCCTCGAGGGGAAGGGCGCCGAGGGCCAGATCCAGGTCACCGTCAGCCACGCCGGCGACCAGATCACCGAGAAAAGCCTCGCGGGTGTGCACCCGGACATTGGGCAGTTCGGCCCGGCAAAGCTTGATCAGGTCGGGCAGCAGGTAGGGGGCGACGGTCGGGATGGCGCCGATCGTGATGGTGCGGCCCAAGTCGGGATCATCCCGGATTTCACGCCCCGCATTATCCACCTCCAACAGGATGCGCCGAGCCCGATCGACAAACACGGTGCCGGCTTCCGTCGGCAGAGCCCGCCGGCCCTGACGGTGAAACAGCCGATGACCCAGCTCGGATTCCAATTTTGCAACCTGCTGGCTCAGGGAAGGTTGACTGACGAAGCAAGCTTCCGCCGCCCGGGTGAAGTTACCGGTCTCGGCCACCGCCAGCACGTAGCGCAACTGATGCATTTCCATAGATAGAAACTATGGAATCCATAGATTACTAATATTTCAACTATTTCAAATAAGAGGTATTCTAGGGCCGTGGCTCGATTCCCGGGTCACCGCAAAACGAAAGACACACATCATGACCAACGAAAATCTCATGTATTCCCTGATCGGTGGCAGCACGGTTGCCCTGGCCTGGATCGCGTCGAGTTTCCTGACTTTCTCGCTCTTGGCGATGATCGTTGGATTCGGCTCGGTCGTCGCGACCTTCGCGCTCGCCGCCCTCGACTATGGGTCGAGCCCCAAGTCCCTCAAGGACTGAGGCTTGGCCTCCTTCGCTTTCCCTTCCACCTGATCGGTGGATCCCAAACGCGGCCCGGATTCCCATCCGGGCCGTTTTACTTTCCCCCGCTCAAGCACCCCGTGAACCTGCGTCCTTTGTAACCTATTGGGTTACAAACTGAGACACGCTGGGTTTTGGGCAAAGTGTAGCCATAACGATTACACTTTAGAGCGAGGGCGCGGGTAGGGTGAGTTTTTTAGACAAAAGCGGCTGCGGGTGACGCTTGGTGGTCATAGTCGATACTCCCCGACGTGATTGATGATGCACCCGATGACTCACAATGGCGCCACTGGTTTCGCACCTACGGAGGGCGGCTCCTGCTCGCGGCGCGGCAATGGTCGCGGAGTGAGGCGGATGCCGAGGACATCGTTCAGGATGCCTTCGTGCGTTATTGGCGTCACCAACGCCACCTGCCGGGCGATCCGCTGCCCCTCATGCTGGTTTCGGTACGGCGGGCGGCGTTGGATCGCATCCGCGGAGATGATCGGCGGGGCCAGCGGGAAACCGCTCACGCCGCGGATCAATCCGTTGACTGGTTTGATCCCGGGGTGGGTTCGGATGACGAGCGCCGCCGTCGCCTTGAGTCGGCGGTCGTCGAGCTGCCGGCCGAGCAGCGTGAAGTCCTCGTGCTCAAGGTCTGGGGAGAACTCACCTTTGCTGAAATCGCGGACCAACTGGCCCTTTCACCCAACACGGTCGCGTCCCGTTACCGCTATGCGCTCACGGGGCTGCGCCGGAGCCTTGCCGTTGTAGACTGCCATGGATGACGAAACCGACTTTGCCGACCTGGAAGCCGAACTGCGGGAGCTGTCACCCGCCGCCCCGCCCGCGCACCTGGAGCGGTTGCTCGCCGCTCAACTTGATCAACCGGTCCCCAAACCGGCTTACCGCACCGCCACCACCTGGACTTCCTGGAAATGGGCCAATTGGGGGGTCGCGGCGGCGTTGGTCGGCCTGATGGCGTGGTTCTCCTGGCGGACGCCCGAGGCGGACGTCTCCATGGAGAACGCCCCGCTGGCCACCCTCACCGGTCCTGGACTGGAGGTGTCGGAAACCATGGAACGCGGCGGGATTGTTTACCGGCCGGTCAGTGCCGAACGCCTGCTGCTCGGCAGCCGGGTGGACGGCGTGGTCCGGTTGGCCGACGGCACGGCGGCCGAGCGCGTGCGCGACTATTTCATCGATACGGTCACCTGGCGAGCGACCGCCGGTAAAGGCGAACTTCAGGTCAATGTGCCCCGGGAAGCCGTGCGGTTCGTCGGTTTGGCCGCCAATTGAGTCACCGTTCCCTTTTTAACCAAAACCCAGATCCCTACTCCTATGAATAACCTCTCCCAACTGTTTCGCCTGGTCCTGCTGTTGGCGCTCACCGGCCTGTCCACCGGGCTGTGGGCCCAGGATGTCCGCATGATCACAAGCCCGGACAAGGCTGCCGTCGAGGACCACGACGTGCAGGTCCACTCCTATCACTTCAAGATGGAGGATGCCGAGCCGGCCGGCCCCGTGACCTTCCTGGGCGTCGAGACGGTGAAGGCATCCGCCACGCTCGCCGCCCAATTGGGACTGCCGCCTGGCTTCGGCCTCGTCGTCATGGCCGTCACCCCCGAAAGCGGGGCCGCGGCCGTCCTGGAACCGCATGATATTCTGACGCGGTTCGGAGACCAGAAATTGGTGAGCGCCGACCAGCTCGGCACCTTGGTGCGGGCGCAGGCGGCCGGCGACAAGGTGGTCCTGACACTGCTGCGTGCCGGCCAGGAAATGACGGTCGAGGTCGAACTGGGCGAACGGGTGGCTGCCCGCCCGCAGGTCTTCGAGTTTCGCACCGGTGACGTCATCAATGGCAAGATTTCACCCCGGGCGGCCGCGGCCATCGACGCCGTGCGTCAGCACCGCATGACCGGGCTTGATTTCAGTCGCGAGGATGTGAACACGTTTCTCCACGACCTGCGCGGCCGGGAGCACGACTTTGCCTGGGTCGATCGCGGGGAAGGGGCCCAGGCCGGTCATCGCATCGTGAACCTGAACCGCGGCAACGTGATGTTCAGTGACGAGGAGGGGGTTGTGGAACTGCGCTCGGGGGACGAAACCACCGAACTGATCGTGAAAGATCCGTCGGGCCACGTGATCTTCGAAGGACCGGTCGACACGCCCGAGCAGCGCAAGGCGCTGGCGGAACCGATCCGCAACCGGCTCGAGAAGATCGATGGCCTCGGCAACGTGGACTTCGAGGTCCACGAGGATTTTCCTCAACCCGCAATCAAGATGCTGCCCGCTCGGCCCGATACCGTGAGGCTGGATCGCCTGATGCGGGCTTCGCCCCAACCCCGGCCGACGGAAGTCTGAACGGCCGCTTTGGCGCGAATGAGCAACCACGCCGGGGCAAGCGCCGCGGCGTGGTTGGGAAAGCGGATGCGGAGTTGCGCGGGCTTACGCGTTGATCAGCGGCGGCGGGTCGCCGGCGGCATCATCGAAGGATTCGGTCGCCGGGCGCTTCATGAAGGCGGCGACGATCAGGGATACGATGAACCCGAAGAACAGCCCGAAGACGACGGCGAAGATGGCCTGCATCGGCACGCCGGAGAAGAGGCGGACCATGCCTTCGGCCTGGTCCAGCTGGGCGCCGGACATGCCCTGGGCCTCCAGCTTGGCCAGCTGCCCGTCCACCAGCGCGTCGACGAAGCCGGGGTTGATCACGGTGAGATACAGGACATGGAAGCCTGCCCCCAGCAGCGAGCTCCACACCGCGGTCAACGTGCCGGTGCCGAGTGCGGCGCCATAGCCGAAGCCGTCCTCAGCGCTCTGCTGTTCCCGCCGCGCCTTCATGGCGAGGCGCAGACCGACGACCGTGATCACGAGACCGACCACCAAGCCAATGAGTTGGTTGGCCGTCATGTTGGCCGGATCATCCTGCAGTCCGGCGAGGTAGAGCGCCAGATTCAGGACGGCGCCCGCGATGGCCATGCCCAGGCCGTGAAGAAAGGTGATCTTGAACATGCGACCCAGCCTGAGGGGGCCACAGGCGGACGACAACCGGGTTTGGACCGGTGGTCGCGACGCGGGACGAGCGGCAGGCGGCGCGCGTTGCCAGGGACTAGTCGCCGTCGATGAGGCGGCCGAGGCCGCCGAGCACGGAGCCTTCGCCGCGCTGCTTGCCGCCGGTGCGGGGGGCGGCGGCGATGATGCGGTCGGCCAGGCGGGAGAAGGGCAGCGATTGCAGCCAGACCTTGCCCGGTCCGCGGAGCGTGGCGAAAAACAGGCCTTCGCCGCCGAAGAGGGAGTTCTTAATACCGCCGACGAACTTGATATCGTAGTCGATCGAAGGCTGGAAACCGACGATGCAGCCGGTATCGACCCGCAGGGTCTCCCCCGGAGCCAGGGTGCGTTCGTGCAGGGTGCCGCCGGCGTGGAGGAAGGTCCAGCCGTCGCCGGTCAGGCGCTGCATGATGAAGCCTTCGCCGCCGAACAAACCGGCGCCGATCCGCTTGTTGAAGGCGATGCCGACCGCGACGCCCTTGGCGGCGCAGAGAAAGGAGTCCTTTTGGGCGATGAGCTCGCCGCCGATGGTGGAAAGTTGGACCGGCACGATCTTGCCGGGGTAGGGGGCGCCGAAGGCCACGCGGCGCTTTTCGTAGGCTTGGTTCATGAACACGGTCATGAACAGCGACTCGCCGGTGAGCAGGCGCTTGCCGGCCCCCATCAGGGCGCCGACGAAGCCGGAGGTTTGCTGGGAGCCGTCGCCAAAGATCGTCTCCATGGCGATGCCGTCGTCCATGTACATCATGCCGCCGGCCTCGGCGACGACCGCCTCCTGCGGGTCGAGTTCGATTTCGACGAACTGCATGTCGTCACCTTCGATCCGGTAGTCGATTTCGTGCATGGAATTCATGGGCGGCAAAAGTAGGGGATGCGGACGGGTTTGGGTATGAATAATTCGCCGGGATAATGTAACGAAGTGGCGGCGAACGGCGGGTGAACAAAAACAGAGGATTGGCGGCAGCGGTGGCTGCTTCCAATCCTCCGGGTCAGGCGGCGAGCGGGAGGCGCTCGACCGACTTGGCTTGGGCGGCCTTGACGGCCACCTCGGCGTAGTTGCTGGCGGGCCGGCCATAGTCGCTGAGGGCGATGGCCGCGACACCGGCGGTGGCGCTGATACCGAAGGCGATGGTGGCCGCGAGGCCGAACAGGATGGCGCCCGGCGCGAAGAGCGAGGCGGCGAGGATGTAGTTGGTGGATTTCATGGTGGAGGGTGATTGATGATTCTTGGTTATTCGTTTCACGCCTCCATCACCCCGCGACGTTTCCAGAAGTTGCAGGATTCGAAAAAAAGTCCGCCGCCGTCTCAATCGGTCGGCCGCAAGGTCACCCGGGTGGCGCCCCACCCGCCGCTGGTTTCATCACCAAGTCGGTAGCCCTGCACCAGCCCGGGCAGACGATCGAGCAGGGTGTGCACGGTGGTGCGCAGGGTCCCGGTGCCCTTGCCATGCACGATGCGCACCGAGCGCAGACCTTGCGCGCGGCAGGCAGCGAGGTAGGCCGGGATCAGTTCGCCGAGATCGGCCGACCGAAACGTGTGCAGGTCGAGCTCGCCGGTGATGGGCAGCTCGACGGGTTCGTCCTCGGCCATGTGGACGTATCCGATACTCAGATACACGCCTTGTCCGTCCCCTCATCCTCGCGCTTGGGCGGCGGAGGCGGGGTGACGGGATCCGGGGTGATGTCGGGTGACTCCAACCTGGGCTGGGTCGGGGGCGCGGGCGGTCGCGGCGGGCGCACCGGCTGGTAGGGCGGGCGGCGGGTGGCGTCGTCCACGTCCATGGCGCGCCGGATCTCATCCTCCACCCCGGAGGCGGCCTGTTTGAAGGTGCGGATCGCCTTGCCGAGGCCGCGGGCGACCTCCGGCAGTTTCTTGCCGCCGAACAGAATCAGCGAGATCACGAAGATGAGCATCATCTCCATGCCGCCGATGCCGTCGAAGATGGCGATGACCGGTGCGGGATTCATGGCAGGAACGAAAAGGGCACCGTTTGTAAGCGTGCGCGAACGGCGTGCGAAGAATTAATTTTGCCCGCCGGCCGGGCGAAATCAGCTGATCCGGACTTCCACGGTGAACTTGTCCACCAGCCCGGGGGCGACGTGACGCAGGCCGCGGCCATGTTCGGGGGCGTTGGGCGGCCCCATCCAGGGCTCCACGCAGTAGGAGGGCGCGTCGGGGGTGACCGACCACGTCACCAGGGTGGCGTCCGGATCGGGCGGGGTGACCGTGCCGACCGCCACCGCGATGGATTCACTGTGATCCGCGGGACCGAATCGCACGGTGTTGTCCGCCAGGCCCAGATGAAAAGTGTCCACCAGTGCCGGGTCGGCGAGCGAGACGCGTCGCGCCAGGTCGGGGCCGTCGATCAAGGCGCCGTCGGCGGATTGGCGCGCGGTCCGGCCGGAGGGCAGCAGCAGTTCATAGTCGCTGCGCCGATGCTGTTCGGTCCAGGGCACGGCGAAGTAGAAGTGGTGCCCCGCGCACCAGGGCAGGGGTTGGTCGCCGAGATTCTGGAGGGTGAACTCGCAGGTGAGCCGGCGTTCGCTGAAGCGGTAGGCCACGGTGAATTCGTAGTGGAAAGGATAGGCTGCGCGAGCCGTCTCATCCGGTTCGAGCGTGGCGGTGAAACCGTAGTCCTCGATATCGGTGAGCCGGAACCGGCCCTGGCGGGCGAAGCCGTGGTTCGGCATCGGTCGTCGCGTGCCCGTGCGATCGCGCCAGTAGCCGATCTCGCCGCGATCGAAGCTCCGGGCGCAGAACGGAAACAGGATCGGGTTGCCGCCGCGGACCTTGTCGATGGCGTCCAGGCTGGCCAACTCCGGCCAGTGAAGGATATCGCGGGTGGAGCCGTCGGCGCGTTCAAGCGACCAGTGCATCAGCCGGGCGCCGGCCTCGGGGTAGGCGAGGAAGGTGGCGCCGCCGATCTGCCAGCGGCGAATGGTGTGATCGAGATATGGAATGGCCTCCATGAGGACGAATACGCGGGCAGACTGACGCGACAGGTGCCTGGCGTGAATCGTTTTGTGACAAAGAACCGGTTGAATTGTAAGCGGGCGGGACTTGCCGCCATCGCGCGACCCTGTCAGGTTGGGCCCTTTGCCGATGCGAACCCCCGCCCCCCTGCACCGATCCTGGATCGGATGGCTGCTGACCATGCTGGTCCTGCCTGTGCTCACCGCCCAGGAGTCGCCGGCGGTGGCGGTCGAGACCGGCGGGAATGATCCGACGGCGGCGGCCCTGACCCACGTGGTGGTCATTCCGGTGCAGGGCGCCATCGACAAGCCGGTGCTCTACGTGCTGCGCCGCGGGTTGAAGGAGGCCATCGAGAACGGGGCCGATTTGGTCGTGATCGACATGAACACGCCCGGAGGTCGGGCCGACGTCATGCTCGAGATCATGGAGGCGTTGGACCGGTTCCCCGGGGAAACGCTGACTTACGTCGACGACGAGGCCGGGTCGGCCGGCGCGCTGATCGCGGCGGTGACCGACGAGATATATTTTGCCCCCAACGGGGTGATGGGGGCGGCGGAGATCATCACCAGCACGGGCGCCGATGTGGGCGATGCGCTCAAGCGCAAGATGACAAGCTACATCAACGCCAAGGTGCGCGCCCTGTCCGACTCCGACCCGCGGCGCGCCGATGTGCTGAAGGCGATGACGAGTGCGGATTTTGAATTGAAGATCGGTGACGAAGTGCTGAAGCCCGAAGGCGAGCTGCTGACGGTGACGGCCGACGAGGCAGTCGCACTGCATGGCGACCCGGCCACGCCCTTGCTGGCGGCGGGTATTGCGGAGGACATCGATGCCCTGTTGAACGCCAAATTGGGCGCTGGCGGTTACAGCGTGGTGCGACTCGAGACGACGTGGTCCGAGGATCTGGCGGCGTGGCTCAGCACCATCGCACCCGTGCTGATGGGGCTGGGCCTGCTCGGACTGTTCATCGAGTTCAAGACCCCGGGCTTCGGTGTCTTCGGCCTCGCGGGCGGCGCGTTGCTGGTGATCGTTTTTCTCGGCCACACCGTGGCGGGATTGTCCGGGCACGAACCCATGCTGTTCTTCGGGCTCGGCGTCCTGTTGGTGCTGGCGGAGATCGTGTTCTTTCCCGGTCTCGTTCTGCCCGCGCTCATCGGCCTCGTGCTGATGTTTGGCTCGCTGGTGTGGTCGATGGCCGACATCTGGCCCGACCAGCCCATCGAGTGGTCGGGGGACGTGTTTTTTACTCCGATGACGGATGTGGGCCTGGCTCTGCTCGTGGCGGTAGGCGGTATGATTGCGTTGTGGCGCTTCCTGCCCAAGGGCTGGGTATTATCCCGGCTGGCTTTGGGCGGCGCCCCGTTCGGCACGGCACTCGGGGTGCCGATGCCGGCCAACCGCCAAGCCGCTGCGGCGGGTAGTCCCCTGCTGGGCCGACGCGGGGTGGCTGCCACCGACCTGTTTCCTTCGGGCAAGGTGGAGATCGATGGCCGGATTTATGAAGCGTCCGTGAGCGTGGGCAACGTCACCGCAGGGGCGGAGGTCGAGGTGGTGGGGCGCAATAGTTTTGCTCTCGTGGTCCAGGAGGTGCCGTCGTGACCACGATCGTGGTGCTCTTTGCGGTCGGCATTCTGCTGCTGGCGGCGGAGGTGATCGTTCCGGGCGGCATACTCGGTATCGCCGGCGCGCTGGCGGTGGTCGGCGGCGTGGTGGTATCGTTCCAAGAGCTGGGCATGGACGGTGGCCTGATCGCCACCCTCGTCGCCAGCGTGATCGGCGCGGCCATGCTGTATTGGGAATTTGTCCTGCTGCCGCGTTCCAAGTTCATCAAGCATCTGTCGGTCGAGGCCACCGTGGCCGGCCGCAGTCAGCCGGCCCTGGCCAGGCGCGAGGAGATCGTCGGTCAGGAAGGCGTGGTGGTGACCGACCTGACGCCCTCCGGCTATGTGAACATCGGCGGCAAGCGTTACGAGGCTTCCTGCCAGACCGGCCGGCTCGAGGAGGGTACCCCGGTGCGCGTGGTGGGGGTCGACACTTTCAAACTCATCGTAACTGAAATCAAAACCTGACCATGGATATCAAATTCATCTTAGCCATTCTCATTGGCGTCGCCCTGCTGGTGCTGGGCGTAATCATGCTCAGCCTCATCGGCGCATGGGTAAAGGCGCTCTTCAACGGCGCCCCGGTGCCGATGCTGCGGCTCGTCGCCCTGAAATTCGCCCGCATCCCCTACGGCCTGATCGTCGACGCCCGTATCACGGCGGTGCGCGCCGGCATCGAGTTGTCCGCCGACCAGATCGCGTCGCACTACCAGGCGGGCGGCAACGTCATTCCGACCGTGCAGGCCCTGATCGCCGCGCAGAAAGCCGGCATCGAGCTCGACTGGGACCGCGCCTGTGCGATCGACCTGGCGACCAAGGGTTCGGGCAAGAGCGTGGTTGAGGCGGTGAGAACGTCCGTCGACCCCAAGGTCATCGACTGCCCCAATCCCGAAGGCGGGCGGTCAACCATCGACGGTGTCGCGAAGGACGGCATTCAGGTCAAGGTCCGCGCCCGGGTGACGGTGCGCACCAATCTCGACCGCTTCGTCGGCGGTGCCAAGGAGGAGACGATCATTGCCCGCGTGGGTGAAGGCATCGTCACCACCATCGGCTCGGCCGACACCTACAAGGTCGTGCTCGAATCCCCGGACACCATTTCCAAGACGGTGCTCAAGCGCGGCCTCGATGTGGGCACGGCGTTTGAAATTCTGTCCATCGATATTGCCGATGTGGATGTCGGCGAAAACGTCGGGGCCAAGTTGCAGGAGGCCCAGGCCATGGCCAACAAGAGCATCGCGCAGGCGCAGGCGGAAATTCGTCGTGCGGCGGCCGTCGCCGTCGAGCAGGAGATGAAAGCCCGCGTCGAGGAGATGCGGGCCAAGGTCGTTGAGGCGGAGGCGCAGGTGCCGTTGGCGATGGCCGAAGCGTTCCGGAAGGGCAATCTGGGCGTGATGGACTACTACAAGATGGAGAACGTCCAGGCCGACACCGGCATGCGCAAGTCGATCGGCAAGGACGACGAGGACGCCTCCTCGTAACCGGCTGGCCCGTCGCCATGGATTGGATCTTCGACAACCTTCAGCTGATCGTCGTGATCGGTTCCGGCATCGCCTGGTGGTTGATGCAGAACAAGGAGCAGGCCGACGACGACCCGCCGTCACGTTCGAACCGCGACCTCCGCGGTGATCCGCTGGGTGATCCGGACGCGTTGGAACGCACCCGGCGCATTCAGGAGGATATCCGGCGCAAGATCGCCGAGCGGCAGCGGGGCCAGACCGGCGAGGCGCCCCCGCCGATGCCCCGCGCGCCGGAGCCGGAGCTGCCCCCGATCATCCGTCACGCGCTGGGGCTGCCGCCGGAACCACCGCGCACGCCTCCGCCCATGCCGTCGGCTCCGGTGCAAAGTCATGATCGTTCGTCGCTGGATCGGCAGGAGCGGATGCAGCAGGAGATGCGCGAGCTCGAGGCCACCCGTCGCGAAGCCGAGGCCAAGGTGCGGGAGGTCAGCGCCCGCACCGCGCGCAAATTGGGCCCGCGCCGGGCTCAGGGTGCCGGCTCCGCGGTGGCGCCGATGTCACATCGTGAAATCCTGACCAGCCTGCGCGATCCGCGTGGAGCCCGTAGCGCGATGGTGCTGCGCGAGGTGCTGGGCAAGCCGGTCGGCTTGCGGTGAGGCCGATCAGGTACCGCCGTTAGGGACGCCTCGTTGAGGCGTGCTCCTGCCTCAATCCACGTTGAAGCGCCCGTAGCCGGTCAGGCCGGTGGGGAAACGCCGGCCGTCGACCTCGACCTCGAGGTTTTCACGGGCGTCGGCCGTGACCAGCAGACGCGAGCCGCGTTCGAAGGAGCGACTCTCACCGCGCACCAGCGTGCCTTGGTAGAGTTCCTCCTGGTCGGATTCCCGGACGACCTTGATCCGCACGGTGCCGAGAGCGACGAAAGTGATCTGTGGCACTTCGGCGGCGACGGTGGCGGCGGGCTCGGCACCGGGAGCGGGTTCCGCACTGCTGAAGCTGCGCGCGCCGAGGACGACCAGCGTCACCAGCGCGGCGACGGCGGCGAGCAGCAGACCGCCTTTCAGCAACAGGGCCTTGTCGACGTAGGGCAGGGCCCCGGTGCGAGGTTTGAACGTGGCGGGATTTTCCTCGTCGCTCTCGCCTTCCTCGGCCTCGGCCTGGGGCTCGGGATCGAGGTTGTCCTTGGACGACGTGGAGACGCTGATGTCCATCCGGCCATAACCTTCACGGCTGAGCGGACGGTGGGGCGTGCCGTGGCCGAGGGCGGCGAAGTCGTTGACGATCTTGTCGGGATTGAGGCCGAGGTAGCGCGCGTAGTTGCGCAGGAAGCCGCGCACGTAGATGTCCGGCAGGTTGATGTCGAACTGGTTGCTCTCGAATTTATGCAGGTAGTCGCCCCGGACCTTGTTGGCTTCGGCGGCCTCGCGAATGGAGATGCCCTTGGTTTTGCGTGCTTCCTCCAGTCGTTCACCGATCGTCTGCATAGGGGTATGAAGTAAAATTGAGGCCGGGTTAGAAACTACGAAATAAGGGAATCACGCGAATTTGCGCCTGACGGCGACGCAAATCTGGCGAAAGGGGCGGATCGGGCGGATCAAAGACTGTCGAGGTCGACGAGGATCTCGCGGGGGCTGGAACCGTTTTCGGGGCCGACGATGCCCTTGTCCTCGAGCAGGTCCATCACGCGGGCGGCACGGTTGTAGCCGATGCGGAGGCGGCGCTGGATCATCGAGGTGGAGGCGCGCTTGGTGGAGCGCAGCACGTCGAGGGCCTGGTTGTAGAGGTCCTCGTCGTCGCCCAGGTCGCTGTCACCGCCGCCGCCCTTGCCATCGTCGTCATCGCCGGCGCGGTCGATTTGCTCCTGCACGTCCTGTTTGTAGATCGGCAGGCCGTTGTGCTGCTGCATGAACTCGACGATGCTCATGACCTCTTCGTCGGAAACAAAGGCGCCTTGGGAGCGGACGAGCCGGGCGGTGCCGGGTGGGGAGAAAAGCATGTCGCCCCGGCCGATGAGGTTGTCGGCGCCCTTGGTGTCGAGGATGGTGCGAGAGTCGATTTGCGAGGCGACCTGGAAGGCGATGCGGGACGGCAGGTTGGCTTTGATGACGCCGGTGATGACGTTCACCGACGGGCGCTGGGTGGCGATGATGAGGTGAATGCCGGCGGCGCGGGCGAGCTGGGCGAGACGGGCAATGGACGTTTCAATCTCAGCCGGAGCGACCATCATGAGGTCGGCCAATTCATCGATGATGGCGACGATGTAGGGCAGCTTATCCGGCACTTCCAGTTCGTCGTCCGTGGCAGGGTCGACGCCGGGAAGACCCGGTTGGTCAGGCGGCGGCTCCGGCAGGTCGGGCGCGACGTTCTTCTTTTTCCGGTTGTTGAAACCGATGATGTTACGGACGTTGCATTTCGCGAAATACTGGTAGCGCGTCTCCATCTCGGCGAGCAGCCACTTGAGCGCCCCGGGCACCATCTTCGGCGAGGTCACCACCGGGATGAGCATGTGGGGGAGGGTATTGAACACCTTCAGCTCCACGACCTTGGGGTCGACCATGATCATGCGCACTTCGTCCGGCGTCTTCGAATAGACGATCGATGCCACGATGGAGTTGATGCAGACCGATTTGCCCGAACCGGTGGCACCGGCGATGAGCAGGTGGGGCATCTTCGCGAGGTCGGAGACGAGGGGCTTGCCGGAGACGTCCTTGCCCAGGGCGATGGGCAGCTCGGCTTTTTGCGAATGCCAGTCCTGTGATTCGAGGATCTCGCGCATGCCGACCGGGGTGGGATGCTTGTTGGGCACCTCGACTCCGACGGCGGCCTTGCCGGGAATGGGGGCGAGGATGCGCACGGACTGGGCGCGCATGCCGAGGGCGATGTTCTTATCGAGTCCGGAGATTTTTTCAACGCGCACGCCGGGCGCGGGCACCACCTCATAGCGCGTGATGACCGGGCCCACGTGGATTTCGCCCAGGGAGACCTTCACGTTGAATTCCTCCAGGATGCGCAGGAGATTCTCGGCGTTGGCCTGGTGCTCCTCCTCGCTGTTCTCGACGTGGGGAACGACGGGTTCGGCGAGGAGTTTCAGCGGCGGGAACTTGTAGCTGCCGACGGCTTTGGGTTCGGCGGCGCCGCGCACCTTCTTGGTCTCCTCGGCCTGGACAATGTTGAGAGCGATTTTCGGGCCCTCGGTCTTGGCGGCGCCGGCCGGTTGCTCCGGTGCGGGCGGGGGCGCGGGGGGAGTCTCGGGTTTGGAGAGGCCGATGACCTTGGGGGGCTTGGGCGGGGCAGGGGGTGGCGTGGCTGGGACCGCCGGTTTCTGGGCCAGGGGATCGCCGGCGGCTCCGGCCAGCTTCATGGGCTTGGGCGGCTCGGGAGGAGGTGCCTCGCCCTTGGCCTTCTTCGCCGACTTCTCCTGCGCGGCGCGTTCCTTGGCCTCGGCCTTGGCGGCGGCGAGCGCGGCCTTTTCCTCCGCCTTGGCCTTGGCCTTGGCTGCCTTGGCGTCCTGTTTGTCCTGCTTGCGCTGGGCGGCGCGCTCGCGGCGCTCCTTGCGCCAGGTGTGAAAATTGGTGATGGCCTTCTCGATCTGACTGGCGATGTCGCGGGTGAAAATGAACACCAGTGCGGTGATGTAGATGGTGATCAGCAGCGACAGGGCGCCGAAGGGTCCGATCGAGTCATGCAGCATCCGGTCGTAAATCACGTGACCGACCGTGCCGCCGAGTTTGCCCTCGGGGTAGAACTGGCTGTTGGCGAGGCTTTCCAGCTTGATCATCGCCGTGAGCCCGCAGGCGGCCAGCATGGCAAAGATCATGGCGGTGAAGCGGGTGACCGCGAGGCGGCGGGCGTTGCGAATCGCCACCCAAAGGGACCAGAACGAGAAGATCGGCACGAGCCAGGCGCTGATGCCGAACCACAGGAAACTCAGCCGCGCGACATCGGCGCCGACCTGACCCACCAGATTGCGCTCACTGCCGTCGGTGGAATTACTGGTCAGCAACCCCTGCTGCAGCGGGCTGTAGTCAAGATAGGCGACGGTCAGCCACGAGCCCAGGAGCAGGCAAAGCACGGCGATTCCCCAGCTGGGCCGGTAGCGAGGCGGCTGGAATCCGGAGGGACGGTTGTTTGAGTTTGAAGTCCGGGACTTGGCCATGTGGTTTTGAACCCGCCTCACCTCGCGCGGGGTGTCGTGATCGGGGTTCTCACGTCTGGCCGGATACCGGTCAAATGTAAATAGCCCTTCTGTTTTTTCACGTTCTTCTCAAAGGATTCATGAACGAAGTCATTCGCTTTCAACCGCTTTACCAAGACCGAGTCTGGGGTGGCCGCGCGCTGGAAATGTCCCTGGGGCGCACGCTCCCTCGGGCGGGTCCGATCGGCGAAAGCTGGGAGGTCGTGGATCGCCCGGAAGCCCAGTCCACCGTGGTGGGCGGGCGCTTTGCCGGGCAGCCGATTCGCGACGTGCTGGCGGCCGAAGCGGCGGCGGTCATGGGCCCCGCGTACAATCCGCAGCGACCGTTTCCGATTCTCATCAAGTGGCTCGATTGCCGGGAGCGCCTGAGCCTGCAGGTGCATCCGCCGGCGGAGATTGCCCCGGCGATGGGCGGTGAGCCCAAGACGGAGAATTGGTACATCGCCGAGACCACGGGCGACGCCGGTCTGATCGTGGGCCTCAAGGCGGGCGCCACCCGCGGCGCATTTGCGCAGGCGCTGGTCGACCAGACGTTGGAGGACTGCGTGCATCGGTTTCCGGTCGGACCCGGGGACTCGATCCTGGTGCGCAGCGGCACGGTGCATGCCATCGACGGCGGCAACCTGATCCTCGAGATCCAGCAAAACTCCGACACGACCTACCGTGTTTACGACTGGGGGCGGCTGGGGTTGGACGGGAAGCCGCGGCAGCTGCATATCGCCGAATCGCTGGCGTCGATCGACTGGGATTTCTTCGAGCCGGAGCCGTTGCGGGCCGCGCCGGAATCCGCGGTGATCGCGGAGGCCGCGGAGTTCCGCATACGACGCGAGGTGCTGGCCCAAGGCGACTCGCTGGCCTTCGGCGCCGGCGAACAGCCGCGACTGGTCAGCGTGGTCACAGGACAGGTCACGACCGGACTGGCCGACGACACACCGCTCACCCGGGGTGACAACGTGCTGTTGCCCTTTGCGGGTGCCTTCACTCTCACGGCGTTGGAACCGGCGTTGGTCCTGGTGACCGAGAATTTCGTATGACCCGAGCAGGCCAGGCGGGACAAAAGGGAGGAGCGGGCGGAGCGCTGCTCTGTGCGATCGGTCTGGTTGCGGCGCTCATCACGCTCGGTTGGATTCTGCTCCTGGCGCCGGTCAGCGCCCGGGTGCTCAGCCAGCGGTCGGGGTTTCCCACCCGCACCGGCTGGGTGGCGGCGAATCCGTTTACGGGCTCGCTGCGGGGCAGCGAGTTGACGATCGATAATCCGTCCACCCGGGGCGGCGGCGCGTTTGTGCGCACCGGAGCGTTTTCCGCCCAAGTCGAATTGGGCTCGGTCGGCGAAGCCGAATTGGTACTGAGTCAGGCGACGCTGGATCTGACCGCCCTGACCTTGGTGATCGAACCGGACGGTTCGACGAATGGCGGCGCCTGGCTGGAGGCTTTGAAGCAGGGCACGGATGCGCAACTGGCCAGCTTACCTCGCTACGCCCGGGCCGGCTGGCCATGGGAAGTGGGGGCGGCCGAAGGGGTGTTGATTCGCCAATTGGACCTGACGGTCGGGGTGATCGAAGTGGTTGATCGCACCGGGCCCGTGCCGCGCACCTATCGCGAGCAATTGAATTTTTCCGACTCGTTTGAAAATGTCCGGAACGTCACCGATTTGCTCACGCCCGCCCTGGTGCAGCGGCTGGCGGCGGCGCCCGCGGTATGGAACGCCTTGCTGGACAATGGGCTGGGTGAGGAGCTGGCCAAGCATCGCAATCTTCTGCAGCGCGCGGGGGATTTGCTCAATTCGGTGTTCCGTAAACTTGAAGATTCGGGGAAGCCGTAGATAGATTCGTTCCTTTGCAATGAACGAATCTGCGTCCAAGACCGACACCGAAGACACTGAAGTGACCGCCCAGCCGGCGGCCGAAGCGGCTGCGCCGAAGGCCAGCGCGACTGAATCCGCCCCGGAAACGCCGGCGGCCGAGCCGACCGTGGAGGCGCAGCTGGAGGCCGCCCGGGCCGAGATTGCCGCCGCCAAGGACGCGCAGCTGCGCGCTCTCGCCGACCTGGAAAATTTCCGCCGCCGCACGGTGCGCGAAAAGGAGGAACTGCGGGCCTTTGCCGCCGCCCGTATCGTCGAGGAACTCATGCCCGTCCTGGACAACCTCGGCCTGGCCTTGACCGCGGCCAAGGCGCCGAACGCGGAATTGTCCGCATTGGTGCAGGGCGTGGAAATGGTGGGTCAGCAGTTCCGCACCGCGCTCGTCAGCCACGGCCTCAAGGAGGTCAACCCCGCGGGCGAGACGTTCGATCCCAACTTGCACGAGGCGGTGTCCCAACTGGCCAGTGACGACGTGGAGGAAGGCAAGGTCCTCCAGGTGGTGCGGGTGGGTTACACGCTCAACGGCCGCCTGCTGCGGCCCGCCACGGTCGTCGTGTCCGGTGGCTCGGCCGACAAGGCGGCTGACGAGGCGAAAGCCTGACCCGCGGAACCGCCATGGCGAAGGAAGACTATTACGATTTGCTCGGCGTCAGTCGCGACGTCTCCGAAGGTGACCTCAAGAAGGCCTACCGGAAGAAGGCGGTGCAGTATCACCCGGACAAGAATCCGGGCGACCAGGCCGCCGAGGAGAAGTTCAAGGAGATCTCACACGCTTACGAAGTGCTGAAGGACCCGCAGAAACGCGCCGCCTACGATCGCTATGGCCATGCGGCCTTTGAGGGCGGCGGCGGTGGTGGTCCGCGCGCGGGAGGTGGTTTTGGTGGTGGCGGCGGCTTTCACGATCCGTTCGACATCTTCCGCGAAGTCTTCGGCGGCGGCATGGGCGGCGGTGGCGGCGGCGGCATCTTTGACGAGATGTTCGGCGGCGGTGGCGGCGGCGGATCGGGTGGCCGTGACGGCGCCGACATGCGCTACGACATGGAAATCACGCTCGAAGAGGCGGCCAAGGGCGTCGAACGGGAGGTCAGCTTCCGCAAGGCGATGTCCTGCGAACGCTGTCATGGCGACGGTGCCGAGCCGGGTTCCAAGCGGGTGACCTGCTCCACCTGCGGTGGCGTCGGACAGGTGCGGCGGAGTGGCGGCATCATTACCTTCCGTCAGACCTGCCCGACCTGCGGCGGCTCCGGCTCCAAGATCGAGAAACCCTGCACCGCCTGCCGTGGCGAAGGCCGCGTGGCCGGCAACGCCAAGATCAAGGTGCGCATCCCGCCGGGCGTCGACACCGGCTCGCGGCTGCGCTCGGTCGGCAACGGCGAGGCGGGCGTCGCCGGCGGCCAGCCCGGCGACCTCTACATTTTCCTCACCGTCAAGGAGCATGAGATCTTCGAACGGCAGGGCCAGGACCTGTTCTGCGAGATTCCGATCAAGTTCACTTTGGCGACCCTGGGGGGCTCGATCGAAGTGCCGACGTTGTTTGGCAAGGCGACCCTGAAGATCCCCGTCGGTACGCAAAGCGGCACCACCTTTCGTCTGCGCAGCAAGGGCATGCCCTCGCTGCGCGGCGGCAGCCAAGGCGACCAGCTCGTCCGCGTGCATGTCGAAGTGCCCAAGAAACTCAGCGATGAGCAGCGCCGGCTGCTGGAGGATTTCGCCCGGGTGAGCGGCGACGCCGACGAGCCGACCGAGAAGGGCTGGTTCGAGAAGGCGAAGAAGTTCTTCTGAGGAGAGCGGTTGGCTCCCCTGGCGATGGTGCCGGAAGGTCTACCATTCGCGCTTGATCGACAGAGACCAGAAACGCTGCTGGGGACGTCCGACTTGTTGGTAGATCTAGCCGATGGGAGGGGCGTTCACGAGGGCGGGTTCGGTGTTGAAGGCGTCCTCCCAGTGTCGTGATACCGTGCTCTTGTTCAGTCAGCGCAGATTCTCCGGTCGCCAGGTGACAGAAAGTTTACGGGGTAGTAGGCGCGCTTGGGTTGAGCGGAAGGAGTCAAAGGAGGTAGATCCAAAATATATAGATTGCTGCAGAGCTGGCGTGTCATGTGCCGCGGGGGCGTGGGTTCGGGGCAGCGAAGGCGGGAGGGGCTATGTTTGATCCCTTCGGGTCCTCCAACGACTACAACAGCCGGTTTTCAATATCCATGCTATCGTGTAGGAGGCGCACGATTTCGACCATTTCGCCCCCGACAACTCTGAAGGCTAGGGAATGCCGGGGCCTCTTGACCGGAGGTCCGTGGTCGGGGACGGACGCTTTGCTGTGCCGGAGGTGATACAGCCGAAAGATGCTATCGGAAATGAGGAGTTCTTAGGAACCCTGGCGCAACGGCTCATTCGCCACGTCCAGAATAACTGATAGGAAATTGCTTTTCAGCGGCGTGCTGGGGGTGGGGGGTAAGGGGGAGGGGTGAACGTTCGGGGAGTGAAAATCGCGCCTCGCGGAGGAGGCCGATTGGCGTTGGGTGAGACGACGGAGTTAGTTGAGCGATTTTCGTGCCTTGGGCGAGTCGGGAATCCCGAAAGTGGCCGTTGGGAAGGGTGCTCGTTGAGTGACTCGGCAACAGCCTCACGCTCCGGAAGCCCTTATGGGCCTTCCTCGGGCGCGTATTGGCTGAAATCGTCTTCGGGGGATATTTGTAAGGGACAGGCTGAAGATTCCCGCCGGCACGCAAAGTGGCACCACCTTCCGCCTGCGGAGCAAGGGCATGCCCTCGCTGCGTGGCGGCAGCCAGGGCGACCAGCTCGTGCGGGTTCATGTTGAAGTGCCCAACAAACTCAGCGACGAGCAGCGCCGGCTGCTGGAGGATTTCGCCCGGGTGAGCGGGGACGCCGACGAGCCGACCGAGAAGGGCTGGTTCGAAAAGGCGAAGAAGTTCTTCTAAAGCGACCCGACCATTGGCGCTGAGCCGATTGCCGTCTAGGTTGGATCATGTCGCTGATCCATGCGCTGGTTGGAGCCGTAGTTCTCGCCTTCGTGCTGCTGCTGGCGGGCTGCCAAAGCGGCCCCCGGCGGGGTCAGCCGCCGATGCCTCTCGCGGCGGTCGTCGACGTCGATCGTTTCATGGGTACTTGGTATGTGCACGGCTACACGCCGACGCCGATCGATCCGGCCGCGCACAATCCCACCGAAACCTACCGGCGCCGGGACGATGGCAAGATCGCCACCACCTACCGGTTCAATGCGGGGAGCTTCGACGGGGAGGAAAAAGTGTACCACCCGGTGGGCCGAGTCCATGACCCGGCCAGCCAGGCCGAATGGCGCATGACTTTTTTCGGCCTCATCACGTCGCCCTACCTCATCCTCGCGGTGGACGAGGCCTATGAGACCACGGTAATCGGGCACCCGAATCGCAAGCTGGCCTGGATCATGACGCGATCGCCGGAGATCTCGGACGAAACCTACGAACGGTTGCGAACCGAGCTGGTGCGACGGGACTTCGACCTGAGCAAGCTGCAGCGGGCGACGCATCGGCCGCCCCAACCTTAAGCGGTTGCCATCGCGGTTGCGTGCGGTGCTGTAGGGAGCATGCGTGTCGTCATTCTCGGTTCCGGTCGTGGATCCAACGCGGGGGCGATTCTCGCTGCCCAAGCGGCGGGCGAGCTGGGCCGGGCGGTGGTGGTGGCGGTGTTTTCTGATCAGCCGGACGCCGGCATTCTGGCGCTGGGGCAGGAGCACGGCGTGCCCGCGCGCTACCTCGATCCGGCGCCCTATCGGACGAAGCTGGATGGGGCGGGGGAGGAGCGCTACATCGACACCATCGCGGCGGTGCAGCCCGATCTGATCGTGCTGGCCGGCTTCATGCGCGTGGTGAAGCCGCGCTTCATCGCCGCCTTCCCCGGCCGGATCATCAACCTGCACCCCAGCCTGTTGCCCAGCTTTCCGGGGCTGGACGGCATCGGCCAGGCCTGGCGCCACGGGGTCAAGATCGCAGGTTGCACCATACACTACGTGACGGCGGACGTGGATGCCGGACCCATCATCGCCCAGGCCGCCGTGTCGATCGATCCCGAGGACACCCTGGAGAGCTTCACAGCGAAGATGCACGCGGCGGAGCACCGGCTGCTGCCGGCGGTGATCGCTCGGCTAAGCGAAGCCTGAGCCCGGGCAACCGGGTACTTGCGAAACCGGGCGCGGCGGCCGCATGTTTCCGGCATGAGCTTCAAGGTCTTCGTTGACGGGTCCGAAGGGACCACCGGGTTGCAGATTCATGAGCGGCTGGCCGGTCGCCCGGAGTTGGAGCTCATCGCCATCGATCCGGCGCAGCGCAAGGACCCGGCGGCCCGGGCGGACTGTCTCAACGCCGCGGACGTCGCCTTCCTGTGCCTGCCCGACGAGGCGGCCCGCGAATCGGCGGCCTTGGTGACCAATCCCGAGACGGTTGTCATTGATGCCAGCACGGCCCACCGGATCGATCCGGCCTGGGCCTACGGCCTGCCCGAATTGGGCCCGGGCTATCGTGAGGCGATCCTGGCCTCCTCTCGCATTGCCAACATCGGCTGCCATGCGGGCGCCTTCCTGCTGGGTGTGACGCCTTTGGTTCGGGCCGGTCTGGTGCCCGCGGCCACGCGCCTCACTGCCTTTTCCCTCACCGGTTACACTGGCGGCGGCAAGAAGATGATCGCCGACTACGAGGCGTCCGATCGTCCGGCCGCGCTCGCCAGTCCGCGGCCCTATGCGCTGGGTTTGTCCCACAAGCACCTGCCCGAGATGCGGCGGCACAGCGGGCTGGACCACCCGCCGCTCTTTCAACCCGTGGTCGGCGCCTACGCCCAGGGCCTGTCCGTGACCGTGCCGCTTCTGTTGACCGAGCTGCCGGGCACACCGACCCCGGAGGCGCTGCACACCGCGCTGGCGGAGGCTTACGCGGAGTCGATCTTCGTGCGGGTGCTGCCTTGGGGCGAGGCGCCGGCCTTTTTCGATGTGCAGGCCTGCAACGGCACGAACCGGGCCGATGTGCTCGTCTCCGGCCACGCCGACCAGGCCGTGGTGATGGTGCGTCTCGACAACCTCGGCAAAGGCGCCTCCGGATCGGCCATTCAGAACATGAACCTGCGGCTGGGTTTGGCGGAGGACACCGGACTCAAGGCCTGAGCCGGTCGACGAAACCGATTGTCAGCCGCGGTTTGGCGCGCTCATTTCCGGCCATGGTGCTCAGTGAAATCAAGGCCACCGTGCCGGTCGAAACGGTTGAGACGGTGGATGAATTGTTGCTCGAACGGGGTGATCAACGGTGGAGCGTGGTGCACGATGTCCTGCTGCCGGGGGCCTGGATTGTCGGGTTGTTTGAGTCGCGACCGGCGGCTGAGGCGGCCTGGGCCGAGCTGAAACCGTTGCTGACCAAGGTGGGCAAACCGTTGTGGCGGGAGTTGGCGGAGGAGGACTGGCGTGACAGCTACAAACTGCACTTTCACCCGTGGCAATGCGGGCGACTGCACTGGGTGCCGGTGTGGGAGCGCGAGACCTACGCGCTGCCCCCGGGCGACGCGGCAATCTGGCTCGACCCGGGGCTGGCCTTTGGCACGGGCAACCACGAGACCACGCGGTTGTGTTGCGAACGGCTGGTGGAGTGGGCGAAGACGGCGCGGCCGGAGTCCCGCATCGTGGATGCCGGTTGTGGCTCGGGCATTCTGGCGATCTCCGCGGCGCGCCTGGGATTTCACGGCGTGCGGGGATTCGACAATGATGCCGAAGCCGTGCGGGTGAGCCGGGAAAACGCCGAGCTCAACGGACTCGAGGAGGCGATTGAGTTTTACGAAGGGGACCTGGTCACCGGCTTCAGCGGTGAACCGGCGGATCTCGTCCTCGCGAATATCCTGGGTCATGTGCTGACGCAGTTCGTGCCCGAGCTGATCTCGGCCGTGGGCAAGGGCGGACTGCTGGTACTCAGTGGGATTCTGGTCGTTGAGCTGAGCGCGGTGAGGGCCGCCTTCACCGCGGCGGTGCCGCACTGGCGGGTCGAGAGCCGGGAGATGGGGGAGTGGGCAGACGTGGCCTTGTGGCGCCCTTAGAAATTCGGTTGGCGGAATGACGAATGTACCGGGCTTGACTCAGCTTATTACAAATTATTTGAAAATATTTTATCCATTAATAATTAGTTATTTAGGATAATAAACCGAG
>Ga0181596_10000964_pt1 | contig 29730 bp, 23 predicted proteins | sample 041ome_6_FD_148655 | JGI IMG/M metagenome (GOLD analysis project Ga0181596, IMG submission 148655) | Coastal salt marsh microbial communities from the Groves Creek Marsh, Skidaway Island, Georgia - 041402US metaG (spades assembly) | ecosystem: Environmental > Aquatic > Marine > Intertidal zone... | reverse complement strand
TGCAGATCTGCCAGCACCTTGGGTCACCACGCCCGCTGGCTGCCGAATTCTAAAGCGCATTTCATAGGACCTCCTCATCGTCCTCGGACACAGGGGAGGAATTGATTTAGTGTATTGTAATTTGGTTTACAAGACTTTGTAATAAACGGACAGATCAACAAGCGAGTGACTTCTTCACGCACCAGCGTTCTCCACGATGACATCAACCGCTTCGAAATATAATTCGCCGAGTCGACGAACGATTGGCATAGACTGTTCGCCTTCGCGCATCAAACTGACGCGAAGATTAATGATGCTGTCGATAAATCTACCCGGCCGCAAGTCCTTGACGTCAAATCCGCGCGAGTTGTTACCGCTACTTTCCATGCGTGGTTGGAATCCGCGCGTAGTGGGTTTGAGTTTAAGCTTTCCAGACGTATCTAATTCTTTATCGAGCTCTTCGCGTGTGCTATCGAATGTTTTCGCAATCAGTGCACGACGCCGAGCGACTTCATTCACGACGACGAGCTCTTTAATAAGCGCCGCCTCCGCCTTTGGAAGCTCAGAAGGCGCGAAAGATCCAGAAACTACAGTCTCGCTGTACACCCCATTCGCGTCGGCTAATTTAGACAACTGTCGCGCGGTCTCACGCACGACGATCACTTGATACAACAAATCCCAATTTGGAATCTGCTCTTGGAGCTCCAACTCGTCGATGAGTTGCGCCGCGGCGCGTTCTACGTTCTCCACGCTCGCCGCCGGAACATCTATATCTCCAAGCACTCGCCCACCACCACTATGTGCCACACGAATAACCTCAAAGCGTTCTTCATTACTCGATAATCGCGCCACGAGCTGCACGACTTGCATCTCATCCGTCAACGCGTCGGTTACCGTCGCCAACGTTTCCTCCTTAATCGCGTTGAGCAACGACACCAGTTGTAGATCTCCACTCGTCTCCGACGCCCGCACGTACGCCCCAAGCGCGGCCAAAAACGTCCCATCAAGTTTCTCAAAGTGCCCACGAACGACGCCTCGCAATATCTTACGCTTATCCACCTCCATCGGCTCGCGCGCATCCGCGTCGCTCGCCTCGTTGAACACCTCCGTCGCCGCCTCTTCGATGAATATCGCCTCCACCGTCTCTCGTATGATGGTATCCAACACCGCCGCCGCCGCATCAATCCTCGCATTCGTGTCATCCGCCTCGCCGTCGTCCTCGCCGCCAACCGCGCGCCGAGACCGTCGTCGTCCTCGCGCAACGCTCGCCGCCGCCGGTCCGCGTCCTCGCGCATCGAACGCCCCAGCCCTCGCACGAAACGCCCTCGCGCGAGACGCCACTGACGCCGAACGCAATGAACACGATGACGACATCATTGTCGCTCACGCACGCGCGTCCTAGTCGTCACGTCGCGTCGCACAGTGTCGCCACCGCGGATTTGCCAACAATTTCCTTGGACAAATGACTTTGACCAATCGTGACTCAGCACTCTAGTCCCCACGCACACCACGAGTCCATGATTGGTGAATCCAAAACTTTTGGAAGCAAAAGCGGAAAGGAGTGCGCTCGCCAGACCCCGGCGCGGGTGGGTAGCGTTCGACGCGACGCCGACGCGGCTCACGTCGCGCGCGCAGCGTAGTTCATTTTTTGTCCCTCATTTTTTCACCCGCGAATCAGCGGTGCGCGACGCTGCGTCGCTCGCGCGGGGCATCTAACTGGCGAGAATTCGCATCTATCGCAACCGCTGGCGTTTGCGTCGATCGATCGCGTTCCATTCGTCGTTCGCTGACGACGGCGTCGACGAGGGCGTGAAGACCTTCGCGCGCGGGTTGATTCGCGTGCGTAACACGCGGTCGCGTACGCTCGCGCGCGATCGCGGGCGAGGCGGAGGCGGCGACGCGGCGCGCGCGCACGCAGAGGCGTCGAGGCGGGGTGTGGGTGCCTAGTCAGCCTCGAGGCACGCGAGAGAGACGCGGGACAGCGCGGTGACGAGCGCGGACGACGCGGTTCGACGCGAACGCATTCGCTAGAGTAAATAGAGAGTAAGGGTTTGGTGATGATGAAAGGGGACGGGGTTTTGGCGATCGCGACGCCGGCGCAAAATACGCCGGCGAAGGTCGCGCTCGGGTTTAATGTCGCGCGAACGTCTGACGGGAAGAGCGCGGTTGGCGCGCAGTCGTCGCCGACGGCGTTGGTGAACGCAGCGAGAGATGTGTTTCGAGATGTTGGGGGGGAGGAGGATGGATCGGGGTCGTCGACGAGTTTGCTGAATGCGAATGAGTTGACGGTGCCGAACCACGATATTCGCGTCATGCTCGCAAACGGGGCGTCGAAACCCGTGGAGGTTTTGCGCTCGCACGTGGTGACGTCGTTGACGTTGAGCATGAAGCCAGAATGGTTTACGAAGAATCGACACGTTTTTACGCGATCGTCGCGTTTGTTGCTCGGTGAGTCTTCGCTTCCAGACCACGTCACGCGCGAAGAGGTGCACAGCAAGTTGGATGACCCAGACGAGTATCGCGAAGTCGTAATGCGACTCGCCGACTTGCAATACATCCGCGTCAAGGCGGTGGTGAACGTGAATGAATCTGGGGATATCGATGAACGCGAGTATTGGTTGCCTTTGAATAAATCGCAAACTATCGGAGAGATTAAGCGCTTGGTGGCGACCGCCGATGACTTGGAATCAACTAAGGAGCGACTGTTGAGCGACGTGGACACCGCATCAGGGATGAGTATGGTTTTGCGCGGCAAGGAGTTATCGAACTCATCGACGATTGAAAGCGAGGGGTTAGAGCACAATGCGCTCGTGCACTTGTACGTGAAGCGCGATGCCAATGTAAATGTGGCGTTGAGAAGCAATAGCGAATTGGAGATTCGCCTCAACGTCGATCAAACCGCCGATAGCTTCCGCAGCAAACTCAACGTCGTCAAGGCGGGATCGTTAGATAGTTCACGATTTCACACTCGCAGTGGAAGCATGAGCATGTATAATGCCACTGGGAGTCTACGAAGCGGGCCTTTGAGCTCGTACGGAGGGCGAGGCGATGGCGGGGCGCTGGAGTTACGCCCTCACGTGCCGCGCTCGTCTCCTCGAGCAGGCTCGAATTCTATGGCGATACCGTCGCCACATGCGCATTCATTTGGGGCGAGTTCATTTGGTGGTCGAAGCTTGATGCACTCGTCATGGGCTGCTCGCGCATCGCTCAACTCTTACAAATCACAACGTAGCGGCACGAGCAACGATTCAGTCTCGCCGCCGAGCGCGCCTATCACGCCTTTTGGCAGTCCTGGAACGCTAGCCCACTCGTTTGATTTGGCTCGTGAAGGTTTGCTCATGGGCAACGCCCCGCAGCTTTCGCAAGGCGGTAACGGTGGAGCGTACTTTTTGAAGGGAGTGGATGGAAAGACGGCGGCTGTGTTCAAGCCGGCGGATGAAGAGCCTTTTGCCCCAAACAACCCTCGTGGTCATCGAACGAGCCACAACGGTGAGGGGATGCGTAAAGGTACAAAAGCGGGTGAAGGTGCGGCGCGTGAGGTCGCGGCTTACCTGCTCGACCATGGAGGCTTCGCAGGTGTTCCCGCGACGTCCCTGGCAAATTTGACGGATTCCGTGGAAGATGACGGTAAACTCGGCTCACTTCAAGAGTACGTCGAGAATACCGCTGAAGCTGAAGAATTCGGACCCAGTATGTTTCCATGCGAAGAAGTACATAAGATCACCATTCTTGACATTCGATTGGCTAACACCGATCGTAACGCTGGGAACATCCTCGTACAAAGCGACGAAGATGGCAAAATTGTACGTTTGATTCCAATTGATCATGGATATGCGCTTCCGCATACGCTCGAGGATGTATGCTTTGAGTGGGAATTCTGGCCGCAAGCTAACATGCCGTACAGTGATGATGTTAAAGAGTACGTCGCCATGCTTGATGCGGATGAAGACATTGCATACTTGCGCGAAAACGACATTGAACTCGACGCGGCACCCGAGCGAGTGCTTCGCGTGTGCACGGCTCTGTTAAAGGAGGCTGTTCCGCGAAACTTTCGTGCGGCTGATATCGCTTCGATGTTGAACCGTAAGATGCCAAACAGAAAATCGGACATTGAAAAGATTGCGGCGCAAGCGGCGTCCACCGCCATCGCTGAAGGTCGCTCTGAGCGTGGTCTCCTGGTGCACAAATCACCAGAGAATGGCTCGTTCTGGAACGATTTAGCAGGCGATGAAGTCGCCGAGAAACGATTCATGTCACGATTCACAAAGCTTTTGATTGACTACCTAGACAACATGGTCCCCGAGCACGAACTTGCTGCCAAGTGACCGAGACAAGTCGACTGACGAACGCCTTTGTGTGTACCAACGATAACGATACCGGTACCAACCAACTTTTTCATCACGCGTCCACATCGGTCGCCGATGAAATACTAAAATCGTGTAATTATATTGTATGATGCCCTATGTTATTCATTCATCATTGTCACCGTCAAACGTCCGCGTGATATCGCGCCACCAACGTGCAGAAGAGTATATCCTTCATTAAGCCACCCCAACGCGCGCGCGCAACGCGCCTGCATCGCGCCTGCGTCACGTCGCCATCCCACGATGGCGCCATCATTCGATGATATGTTCACCGCATCTCCCGCGAGCTTATCCAAGCTTCGTACCGCGCGCGACGGCGTGTCCCCGGTGAAGTTTTCGTCGTTTGGCTCACCCGCCGCGGACGCCGTCACCGATGCGTTCGCGGACATGTTCACCGCGTCACCCATGGCGCTAAAGAAGCTCCGCGTGGGTAATGCGGGTGCGAGTACGCACAAATCATCCCCGAGCGCGGCGACGATGGCGCACCATGTCGCGAGCGGCGGGGACGGGAGCGATCGCGGCGCTGCGTTTGCAGCCATGTTCTCGGCGTCCCCGGGTGAGTTGGCAAAGATGCGTGCGCAGTCGACGACTACGACGAGCGGGATACGTTATGCGAATAAGGGCCAAGAGACGCGCACGTTAGCGGTGCCGGATTTCTCTGCGATGTTCTCGAGTTCGCCGGCGGATTTGAAAAAGATGGCGAGCGCAACGAAGCGGGCCACGCTCGGGAAAGAGACGGATAGGTTCGAGGTGACGTACCTCTTGCTCGCCGCGAACGAGTCCGCGGCGAGAGAAAAAGTTTTAGAAATTTGTTTGGAGCAGACTGTGGAGTTACCGGCGAGTTTGGTGCCGGAAGGTACCTGGATTCGCGAACACGTCGTCGGACGTTTGGAAAGTCTGCGTCATCCGCAAAGCGGACCGCACGCGCACAAATCGGATGCGTGGCACGCGGTGGTGAGTTATCACGCCGATACCGCAGGGGGCGAATTGACGCAATTGGTGAATGTCATTTTCGGTAACACGAGCATGAAGGAAAATGTCATGGTGGTGGATGTTGATTTACCAGAGTGCGTGCTTCGCGACTACCCTGGGCCTCGTTTCGGCGTCGCAGGTCTCAGACGTTTACTCCGCGTTCCGGAAGGACCGCTCGTGATGACGGCGCTCAAACCCATGGGATTATCGAGCGAAGAGCTAGCTGAGATCGCCTACGGCTTCGCCAAGGGTGGAATCGACATCATTAAAGACGACCACGGTCTTGCAGATCAACCGTACGCGCCGTTTGACGAACGCGTGCAACTGTGCGCCGCCGCGGTGGCCCGTGCCAACGCAGAAACCGGGCGAAACGTTTTGTATGCGCCATGCTTGAACGCCCCTGCGCATCTTATAATTTCACGTGCGCATACCGCACGTCAAGCCGGTGCGGGAGCGGTATTAATGATTCCCGGCATTACGGGCTTGGACGCGATGCGAGAGCTTGCAGGCGATGGTTCGTTCAACCTTCCCATCATCGCTCATCCCGCGTTGATTGGGTGCATGCTTGGCGGTGGGAGCACGAATAGAATAGCAGGGTTTAGTCACGAAGTATTACTCGGCATCTTGCCCCGACTCGCGGGTGCAGACGCCACGGTGTTCCCTTCGTTTGGTGGTCGATTTGGATTTAGCGTGGAGGAGTGCCAAGCGATTAACGCCGGGTGTACGCGACCGATGGGTAATTATCCCGCGATTTTGCCATCGCCAGGCGGCGGAATGACACTCGAACGCATCGCGCAAATGCGTGAGGTATATGGTCCGGATTTGTTGCTCCTCATTGGAGGTTCGTTGTACGCGCACAGCGAGAACTTGGTCGACGGCGCTCGACACTTCATGAAACTTGCGGGACGCAAAGCGCTCTACGGCCCGCTCGAGCACGCGCCGCATGGTTATAGATCGCACCACATGTGATGATGTAACACTGCTCTTATATTATCTGTCGTGTCTAAATAAATTCATTGCCAAACGTCGTCGCTCAGCAATTGCTTCTTTTTCGCCCAACCGATAGCGGGCGAAACCAACGTCGCCAACATGTGCACCCCTAACAACGGCTGAAACAAAAACGGCCACAAAAACAACCACGTTCCTAAAAACGGTTCATCAAACGATAACCCATTACCCTTACTCAACCTCACGCACACGCCGACGATTAACCACGCCAATATGAACAAAATCACAAAAAAGTCATACAACAAAAACGTATCAATCGCCTCCTTCACCCCGCCCATGGCTTTCTCCCCGGTGCTCTCCACGACCACGCTCGATGCGGCGTCATCTTCCGCCTTTTTCGCCGCGTATTTCGCGATATCCGCCTCGAGCTCGTCGTTCAAGTTGAACTCTAAGCGCTTGCTCAAATCATCGTCATCGTCACCTCTCGCGCTCGCGCGTCGGCGCGCGTCGCGTACAAGACGCCCCGTCGCGACGAGCGGCGTGGAGTTCGAACGCGAACGCGATCGCGCGCCACTCGATGGCGTCCGCGCGCGCGCGCGGGTAATGACGTTCGGTTTCACGAGCGACATGATGTGAAGGATATCGTTACTTCCACGCGCGTCGTCGTCGTCGCACGCGATGTTGACGACGACGACGACGGCGGTGGCGGCGGCCAGACTGAGGTCGAGGGCGAAACCCACGACGCCGGGTCGCACCATCGCATCACCACGGGCGTCGTCGTCGTCCGTCATCGCGCGGGGCGCGCGTCGCGGGGCACGCGCGAACGCCATCCGCAGCACCGAACGCATCGACATCGCCCTCGGTGGACGCCGCGCCGCGCGATATCCAGCGCGCGCGCCGCGCGCGATAGACCCAGCATTCGTAGACGCGTTTGGCGTGCGCGCGTCCGAGTGGGAACAAATCGAAGGCGCGCTGTTCGGCGCGTCGTTGGCGCCGTATTTGGTGTTTCTTTACTTTTTGCAAAAGGATGCGAGCGCGGCGCCTCGAGGCGTGGTGTTCGGCTTTAAATTTCTATTGGCGTTTGTTTTTGGCACGATACCGTTTGCGATATATGCAAAAGTGGAGTATGATGAGATATTAGCGAATTGTGACGTGATACATGGGGTGGCGGAGAGTTTGTTGACGCTGACGAATGTGTTCATCGTGCTCGGATTTCGACAAGGCTTGCGGGAGGCGCACGGCGATTCTGGGCGGAAAATGAAGACTTCGATGGGGGATATTGGTGCGGCGTTGTTTTGTGCGCTCATGGTGTCGAATGCGGTGTTTGGAGGTGCGAGTGAGGTGATGGCGGCGAACCCAGACGGCGTCGTCGCGGCGTGGGATTCGCAGTGGCCGCGTCTGGAGCCGGCGAATGCGCTCAGTCTGCCGACGTGGGTGATTCACGTCTCGAGCTTGGTTGAATGGCTCATTGCTATGGGATTAGCGTGGGAGTACGCCGAGGTAGTCAAGCGCCCGGCGTGGAAGGGGCTCACCTGGGGTATGGTTCCGTGCCACGCATCTGGCATCGCGGCTTGTACATTTCACTTATTCTACAACGCTCCGGCGTTGAACAGCGTCGTCGCCATGCAAGCGCTGTTAACAGTCATAGGCAACTCAACGTGTGCGATCGCAGCCTATCGCATCTGCAAGGAGGGAGAGCGCTTGCAAGGTGAAGTTGTGGCCGTCGACGAAGCCGACGACATCCAGTCCGCGCTAGACGAAACGTTGGAAATCTCCATGGGCTCAGAGTCCATGAAAGGTTGGGAAGACTTATCAGCCACGTGGGCATCAGATTCAGACGCCGTGCTCTTACTCAAGCTCGCGCTCGTGTCCACGGCGGTTTCGGCATTTGTAAAGTGGGGCTCGCTCGCCGTCGATTTCCCGTTCGAGCCAAACGTAGCGCTCGCGTTTGGCATCATTTTCATCCCGACATTATTGAATTGCGCCAAATGGGCCGAACTTTCGAAGAATGAGTCTGCGTAGCGCGAGTGATGTAGAGCCACCGCGCGCGTGCGCACGCGCGCGCATTGTAATATAAGCAGACGCATCACACGTCGACGCGCGTTGAATGTCACCAGAAGCTCGATCCACGAGCGCTATCGCTGATGAGCGATCGATCGACACTTTACTAGAATCCATAGGTGATGAATCACTCGATGCCGAAGAAGACTCCGTTGTCATTGCCCTTCGTTCGGCGCTCGGGGCTTGCGCGAACGATGCTCGACTGTCGCGCTGGCTCAACCTCATCGGCATTAACGACGTCGATTTCTCGAGCGCGAGCGATAGAAAACGATTCGAGCCGAACACCGAGTACGTCAATTACCGCCAGCACGGCGTGAGCTTGTGCTTTGAAGCTGGCGTGTTGGACACGGTGCACTTTTACGGCTCTGGCGTGGACGGTTACCAGAAGACATTCGCGAGCCCTCTGCCGCTCAAGTTATCCATGTCGCACAAAGGTGTGGACATCGTGCGCGCGCTCGGCGAGCCCACGTCTAAGGGTGGCGCTGGGCGCATGATTTGGTTGTCGTACGACCATCTCGGGTTGAAATTCGACTTGGCGAGCGCCACGTTTGACGAACCAGACTCATCCATCACGTGCGTCGCAGTTTGGAACGCCGGCGATTAGCCCGCTGTCGTTCGAATGATGCATAGTCTTGGTGTTGTACTAATATATCTACGTGTAGTCTTTACAATGTCCTCATCATTTCTTACGACGCTTACGCCCACCTTCAGAACGTTTGCGTTGCGGGAGGTTGTTACCATCCTTGTCCTTTTTCGGCTCCTCTTTTCGCTGCGCTCGCTCGACGAGCTTTTGCGCGTGATTCTTGATGTAAATTGGATCTTTCGATACGGGCATTTCTTTTTTGGGAATGTACACCGGCTCGCGCTCTTCGGACTCGGAATCATCGGAACTACTGCTACTGGAACTACTGCTGCTGGAATTCGACGACGAGCCGCCGTCGCCGTCTTTATCGTTGTCATCGAGGAAGAAGTCGTCGTCGTCGTCGCCTGCGCCATCTTCTGCACCAGCTGCGACGGCAGCGCCGCCTTCATTCTCATCGCCGAGCGCCGCCGCCGCGGCCAAGTTGGCCTTGACTAACTTGCGCAGTCGCGCGCGTTCCTTGGTCGCGTGCTCGGTATCGCCCTCCTTCACCAACACGCTCACATACTTTTCTCCACGCGGGAAGTTCATGACGTACTCTAAATCCTCCTTCAACGACGCCAATTCGTCTTGTTCTACGCCCGATAAATTGTCTGCATTCTTCTCCAACTGTTCGATGCGTCGCGTCAACTTGACCCGCTCGAAAAACTTCACCTTGTGATACTTTGTAGACAACCTTTTCTCGCGCTCGATGCGCTTGTTTTCCTTGCCCGCATCGGTGAGTTTTTCCAACTCGCGTTCTTTCTCTTCGCGTAACTTTGGCGGGATGTTCTCGCGCTTCAGTAACCGTTCGATGCTCCGTATTTGATTCTTTACGCTTTGCTTCTTGGCGCCGACAGGTTTGGCGTGCTTACCGCCTTGACGCTTGACCCATTTGCGTTTGATCCCACCCTCGGTGCGCGGATGTTCGGGTTTCATCGCCGTCGATCACTGTGTGGCGGCGTATGGCGGCGTGCGCGCGAGAGGGTCGAACGAGCGCGCGTGCGCGATTGTGTGGGAGCTTGCTTCTTCAGGCGGCGACGGCTGCTGCGTTGGCGAGGCGGCGAGTTCATATTGACAATCAAGGGTCTGTGAGGGAACTGGGGATGTGCTAAGTAATGTATAATACTATGTGTACTCGCGATGCGTGGTGTGTGCCACCGCGCACGCGTACGGGCGCGCGTACGTCGTTTATGTGTCTCAATCGAACAACGCTTGCGGCTTTAAGATTTGCGACGACTGCCGACTGCCCCGGGACATACGCGGCGAAGCGTTCATTTCCATGTGTAATCGCAACGCCAATGCCTCGTCGGACAACTCTTTGGGTTCACCTCGCGTGGAGTCATCGTCGTCATCGCTCGAGCGCGCATGCGACGTCTTTTTCTTCTTCTTATCCGTCGTTTGCGTCGTCAAGTCGCTCGCGCTCGCGTTGGAGTGCGTCCGCTTCTTCTTCTTCGCGTCGTCACCAGTGCCAGCGGTGGTGGTGTCATCGTACGAACCCGACCGACCAGACGTCGTCAGCCCCTCACTCACCGCGGTCGACCTTTCAGAAATCACGAGCGCCTTCCCGAGCAACCGCGGGTCCCGAAGCGCCAAGCGCACGTACGCCTCACCCGCGATGCGTCCCTTCTTACTCCCTAAATCCGTCGGCGAATGCGCCACGTCACGCATTATTGCCGCCAACCGCTTCCGCGGCGGAAGCGTGTGCACCTCTGCCGACGCATAATACATGAAATCCGTCATATTCACGATGTGTCCACGATGCGCACGCGCGTGAATCAATCAATCAATCGAACAATTCGAGAGAATTCTTCCCTCTGCAATGCGTCGATCGCGACACGCGCGCACGACGACGACGACGACGACGCTCGCGTGTGGGTACCCGTCGTCGAACGCGCGAAAACGTCGATGGTTGACGAATTCGAGATGCGAGATCTTCGATGCGAGATGTTCGACGCGCGACGCGGTGTGCCGCCGACTGCGCGCGCGCGCGATCGTCGGGGTGACGTCGCGCGCCGCCACGCGTCCGTGGATACCATTTCTACCCGTAACTTTTCACAAGTCACTCAGTCGCGTCGCAAGGCCATCAAGATTTACGCCCATCGGTATAATGCTCGATGCAACGCTATCACGCGGCACACGCGCCTATGGTTTAGTGGTAAAATATTCGTTTCCCATATATTATGATCATGCCCGTCCATGTAAGCGGCACTAACGAAAGTCCCGGGTTCGATTCCCGGTGGGCGCATATTTTACCTTTTTGAAGCGAATCATTTGTCTTTTTATTTTTCTATATAGTAATTCGAATATCTTCACTATGCGACCTTTCGCACCCGCGACCTTTTATGGGCCTTTTTTTTTCGTCCCGGAGGGAGACGCTTGAGGTCGCGCGACACTTTTTCGCGGTCGTCAAACGACGACGACGACGACGACGACGATGATGATGACGACGACGACGACGACGATGAAAGGTGCGATGATGATGAAATCGCCGACCGTGCGCGCCCGCGCGCCGCGCGCGACGGCAGTGGCGGCAGCGACGACGACGACGACGACGGCGTCGCCGGTGACCCCGAGACCTTTTGCCGCGACGCGAGGAGGCGCGCGGCGCGGCGCGATGTGCGTTCCGCGCTCGACCGCGGGCGATGCGTTGCCGCCGCCCGCGGTGTTCGATGCGGCGTGCGCGGCGAGCGAGAAGAAGAGCGCGCAGGCGCCGGTGACGACGCTTACGCTGTCGTTCACCGCGGGCGCGCTCATCGGGTTGGGCGCGATGCTCATGACGGCGGTCGGCGGGTCGTCGCCCGCGCTCGCGAGCGCCAATCCTGGGTTGAGTGCTTTTTTGAAGGGGGCTATTGGTTTACCTGCTGGATTGACGATGGTGATTCTCACCGGCGCGGAGTTGTTTACGGGGAACGTCTTCGTGATGACGAGCGGGTTGTTGAAGGGGGCGGTGGACGCGTCGGCGCTCGCGCGGTCGTGGGCGTTGTCATACGTGGGGAATTTTGCTGGTTCGGTGTTCATGGCGTGGTTGGCGTATACGGCGTTGACGGCGGCGGCACCGGCGACGACGGCGGCGGCGATTGGGATCGCCACGGCCAAGGCATCCTTGCCGTTTAGCGCGGCGTTCGCCAAGGGCGTGTTGTGCAACTGGCTCGTGTGCCTCGCCGTGTGGGGCACGATGGCGACGACGTCGGTGGCGGGGAAGATACTCGCCATCTTCTGGCCGATTACAATGTTTGTCACGCTCGGCTTTGAGCACAGCGTGGCGAACATGTTCTTGATTCCGCATGGGATGATGCTCGGTGCAAACGTCACGTGGGCGCAAATGATGACTGGGAACATCATCCCGGTGACGCTCGGGAACATTGTCGGCGCCGCGGTGTTCGTCGCCGGCGCGCACTACATCGCGTACGGGAAGAAGTAAAAGTGTTGTGTGTTTTGGCGTATTCGATGCATGCGTCGGGTGCCGGGTGTGAGCACCGTACTATTTGTCATTTTATTTATCAATATCAACTTGAGTTTCGCGCGTTCTTCGCCGGCGTCAACCCCACACCTTCACGCACGCATTCGTTCAATCCGTTACGACGAAACCACGCATACTCAGCTATGACATTCATCGACAAAATCGTGCAATTTTTCAAAACAGTGCACGAAGAGGCGCTCGTGACGGTACAAAAGCCCATCGGCGTCCTCGCCATGGTATTCAACTTTTTCGTCCCAGGAACGGGGACCCTCGTGGCTAGCGTCGTCGCCGGAAAAATCAAAGAGGGTATCGTGTGCTTTGCCATGATGTGGCTCATGACATTCGTCTTCCTAGTCGGCTGGGTGTGGTCCGTCGTTCACGGCGTCATGATTTTCCTGAAGTCAAATTCCACCGACTAATGATTTGACTCTACGATGTTTACGAAACGTGTTCACCGAAGTGTGTAATGAGGACAGTGATTAATTTACACTTGTTGTAGCTAGTTGTTAAGTGTGATGATTCGCGTTGTCGCGCTAAATTAATCTAGTATCGGATAATAGACTCTTTCGGATACCCGAGCTTTTCCAACGCTGGAATGCACGTGTCCTCCTCAAACGCGGGAGGACCGCACATGACGGCGACGTGAGATGAGCCATTGGACGCGAAACCATGCTTTTCGATGATGGGCAAGCTAATGCGCCCATATGTAATTCTATCCGAGCTCCATTCCGCGCCCGTTTTCTTCTCGGCTGGCCAAGTCTCTTTGGAAATCATGTAGTGCACCTTGAATCGTCCCGCGTGCTCGCGCTCGAGCCGATCGAGCGTGTATTTCAATAGCACATCATCCTCCGTTTTATTTGCATAAATGAATGAAAGCTCCGTGTCGTCCTTTTCATCGGCAAGAACAGCGACGATCAATTGCAGCATCGGTGCGACGCCGGTACCACCACCGAGAAGCGTCATCTTCTTGACGGGTGGCAAATCCCTCTTGTCGATGCTAAAGTTACCGCGGCCTAAATATTTTATGTGACCAACTGGACCCTTGACGTCAATCGCGTCGCCTTCGTTCAGGTGATGAAGGAATTGTGTCAACGATCCGCCTTCTGGGTACGCCTCATGAACATCGGAGTAGTAAATCTTGATGACGAGCTCCACCGCGCCGAGCGTGCCGTTTAAGCTCGAAGGCGTGTACGCGCGCATCACCTTTTTGCCATTCCATTCACCACGCAAATATACATGGTAACCCACGGGCATGCTGCATTGATGTTCATCGCTTTCGAGCTTCAAGCGAAGAAGAACGCTGTCGTGCGACAATGGAATTTTTTTCTCAATCTTCAGAGGCAACCACTTTTTGGGATTCAGACCCATCGGTGCATTTTCAGCGACGACATTCTTTGCGCCCGCCCACATGCGATCAAACGCCGCGGCTTCGGCGGCCTCGCCCACGAGAATATCACCATACGCTTCTTTGTGCTCTTGGTAAAACTTGACCAAATCCACTGCACCACGCTTAGGCATCGCCGGGAACTCGCGCTTTGGCTCGGCGTCCGCGGCGGTGGAAGCGGCAACATCTGCCGTCGCCGTGCTCGCCGCAGCTTGATCAGCGCTACCCAACTCTCCAATATAAAACGGTTCGAGTTGTTTCCACGCTTTGGAACTGTGCACGGCTTCGAAATCTTCAGTCGTGTCTTCACCGGCATTCATGGTGATGGACGCGTTGCCGCCGGGATGCGAGCCCGCCTTCAAGTACGCGTTGACGTCGTACACTTTACCCTTGATGATAATCCAGCAATCATCTTCAGTGTTGTGCTTTTCAACTTCCTCAGCGGTGATGTATCGCACGTTCGCCTTGGGCGCTTCGGGCGCGATATCGACTGCGACAATCTTGTCGTCTGCCGGCTCTTTCTTTGCCTTTTCGGCGACGATGGCGTCAGTCGCCAAGATGGACACCGATACCTCAGACACGTGCTCCTCGCGCGTTACGCCCGCGCGCGCGGCTTCGAGGCTTTCAATGATGGGCTTCCATCCGCCAGATTCGTTGCCCATCCAACCACCCTTGAGTGCGCCGGGCTCGGTCGGGTGCTCGCATTGAATGTACGTCGGCGACGTAGCGCTCATCGCCGTGGGGACGAGCTTGACGCGGAAGTAACAGTTGTTACCCATACCCATCAAATTCCACGTGAAATCACGCGGTTGTGTATTGTTCGCTTCATCCCATGCGCGGCACATCACCTCCTTTGCCCGCGCAAGCTGGCTCGTCTCGACGTCGAGCTCCCAAAACGACCAGCACCAATGCTTCCCGTACATCGTTGGCTTGCACGGCCGTTTCACGGTTGCCAGTCTCCACACGTACCCACCATCTAAGCTCACCTCCACGCGCGTAATAGCGCGCCCGCCACCAGTGTACGCATAGCCTTTCACCGTGTACGTCGGACTGTCCATCGGAATGCACTCGTCGTGCGCCGGGGACGAAATGGCGCTGTTAATGTTCAACTCGTTGAAAATGTACTCGGGTTTCTCCCACCAGTTCTCCTTATCCGCCATCGCAGCATCGACGCCCGGCGGCATGATGCGGTTATCACGGAAGTGATAGAAATTATCGCTCGGTTCCTTCGTGACGCGAATCGTGGTCAAATATTTGATCATTCGACCGCCGATGTACCCTGGAATCAACAAGCGCACGGGAAACCCGTGATCCGGCCGCAACGCCTCTCCGTTCTGCGCGTAGCACACCATAACGTCCTCCGCCGGATCAAGCGCTTTACTCAACGGAATAGACGTGCCGTACGTCCCGTGTTCGCCCTTGGGAAGCTCTCCTTTCGGCCCTTCAAAGCACACGAACCGACGATTCTCCGTGACTTCGCGCACGCCGCATTCGCGCAACAACACCCGCAGCGGCACGCCAGTCCACAACGAGTTACTTAATCCCGCCGCACCCCACCCAAAACCAATCGTCTTCTCATACATATTTTGCTCCTTACGACGATTCCCCGCGCACACCAACAAACACGGCATCGTCATCGCGGGCTTTCGCAACAACTCATCCATCGTATACGCTCGGGACGCCCTCGGCGCGTCCTCGCAGCTCACCGTCACCCTATGCGCATCCCACGAAATCTCCTGCGCCGCGCCATGATTCCTCACAAAATGCAACTCGGCTGGCGTTATCGCCCCGCACTTCATCAGCATCGACAGTGGCGGCTCGACGTTAAACGGATGCGTCCCCGTGAGCCGCACGAGCGCCTCGTGTCGCGGCACCCAGTGGTCCGGCGTGTTCAAGTCCCGTCGGTCCACGCTCGCCCCCTCGCGCTTCGCCCGCTCCAGCGCCCCGCGCTCGCCTCGGCACTCAAGCAACGCGCGTTCGACGACGTCCATGGCCATCGGAAGCGCGCGCGTCACGCCACCTTCGACGCATCGCCCGTCGTCGTTCCCAGCGCTCATCGTCCCGGACGACCCGCCCCAGCGCATCGCGAAGAATCCCATTCGCTGTACGCGTCGCCGTCGACGTCGGTCCCAGTCCGTCGATGCGATATCGATGCGCGCGCGCACGACTGGCGCACCGCACCGCGAAAGACGACCGACAGACGTCGTCGTCCGTCGACGGGCAACCTGAAGCGCCGCTCGACGTGAAGCGTCGCGCGCGCCATAAAACACCCGCGCATGGCACGAAACCATACTCGTATACGACGTCGATGCGCGCATACGTAGTGTATAAATCAATCGTCTATGCACCACGCACTCCCTCCCGCGACCTTTTGATGTGTCCGTGCCATACACACGTGACCATGCATAAACAATCGCACATGGACGTTCGCGGCGGTAGAGTACGGGCGTGGCCCGCTCGAGGCGGTTCGCATCGCCGAGTCGCGCCTTTTCGGTCTTTGAGCGTCGACCCGTCGATGGATGGCGCGATGGATGTCGCGCGCAGCACATCGCGACGCGACGTGCGTTGGTGATCAAAGGTGTGTATTCGTATTCGTCGTTGGATATGGACGTCGGGACGACGGCGATGAAGGCGGCGGCGGCGCGCGGCGCGCAGACGACCGGGGCTGGGGCGAGCGGCGCGCGCGGCTTGGCGCCGGGGCGTGGGGCGAGCGCGACGGTGCAGGCGCGCGTCGTGGCGCAGACCGCGCGCGCGGGGGATCCCGGCCAGGGGATGATGCCGCGCGCGGGGAATGGGGCGTCGGTGGCGATCGTGGCTGGTGCGGTGGTGTTCGCGGCGGCGGCGAGGCAGACGCGGGCGATGACGACGCGCGCGGAGGCGAGCGCGACGGGGGCGGATGCGCGGACGTCGTCGGGCGTGAAGTGGAGCGTGGATGATCGCGAGAAGCTACGAGCGCATAATGAGGAGACGTTGGCGCAGTACGCGCCGTTTCCGAGCGAGGAAAAGGCGGATGCGCACGTGTATAAGGATGCGGACGGATACTACGTGGTGAAGGAGGAGTGGCAAAAGCCGACGAATCCGTTTGAGAAGCTCAAGCTCGCGAAAGATCCCATGAAGGAGCTCATCGGGATGAATGGCATCGAAGCCATGGCGAAGGCGTCGGCGGCGGATTTTAAAGCATGGGACGAGTCGTTGAACGATCCGGATGAGACGGACCAGCGACCGAAGTGGGCGGGCCTTTTCCACCGACGCAAGGGCCATTACGGGAGATACATGATGCGTCTCAAGTTGCCGAATGGTCTCATCAACTCTACGCAGATGCGATACCTCGCGAGTGTGATTGAAAAGTACGGCGAGGATGGCTGCTGCGACATCACGACGAGACAGAATATTCAGCTTCGCGGCGTCGAGTTGAAGGACGCGCCTGAAATTCTCAGAAATCTCGAAGAACTTGGTTTGTGCTCGTTGCAAAGCGGGTTGGACAACGTGCGTAACGCCACGGGTAACCCGCTCGCTGGTTTCGATCCGATGGAAATCGTTGACACGCGCCCGTACACGTTGGCAATTCAAGACTACGTCACGGGTGGCGGTCGCGGAAATCCAGCCATTGCAAACTTGGGACGTAAGTGGAACGTGTGTGTCGTCGGAAGCAGCGACTTTTTCGAGCATCCAGACATTAACGACTTGGCGTTTATCCCTGCGATGAAAAATGGTCAGCTCGGCTTCAACATGATTGTTGGTGGTTTCATCTCATCACAGCGCGCGGCGGAATCCGTCGAGCTTGGCGCGTGGGTTCCCGAAGGTGAGCTCGTCGCCGCCACGCATGCGGTGCTCACCACTTTCCGTGACTATGGTCACCGTGGCAACCGTCAAAAGTGCCGCATGATGTGGCTCATTGATGAAATGGGTTTGGACAACTTCCGCGCGGAAGTCGCGTCGCGCATGCCATCTGGAACGATGGAGAGCGCGGCGGAGGTTGACCTCATCGACAGAGAAGCACCCCGACGTAGCTACATCGGTGTGCACAAGCAGAAGCAAGAAGGTTTCAGCTGGGTCGCCGCTGCCGTGCCTGGCGGTCGCATGCAACCGGAAGATCTCGCTGAAATTGCTGACCTCGCAGACGTCTACGGCAACGGCGAAATTCGCCTCACCGTCGAACAAAACTTCATTATCCCACACGTACCCGATGACAAGATTCCGGCAATCCTTCAAGAGCGCGTGTTCCAAGAGTACACGCCATTCCCTGGTAAGTTGGTTTCCAACATGGTAGCGTGTACCGGTAACCAGTTTTGTGGCTTTGCGCAAATCGAAACCAAGCGCCAAGCGTTGGAGATGGCGGAGCATTTGGAAAGCTGCTTGGAGCTGTCCAAAGATGTGCGTATGATTTGGACGGGTTGCCCGAACTCGTGCGCCCCCGTGCAAGTGGCGGACATCGGTCTCATGGGCGCGCAAGTGAAGAATCCCACCGGCGAGAAAGGCATGGTTCCGGGCGTGAACATTTTCATCGGCGGCACCGTCGGGCCGAATGGCCACCTCAAGGAGAACCCGGAGATCGAGAAGGTTCCGTGCTCCGAGCTCAAGCCAGTTCTAGAGCAAATCATGATTGAGAAGTTTGGTGCTACTCGCAAGGCTGTGCCGACGCCCAACCCTGGACGTGCTTCGCGCTGGAAGATTAACAAGTCTGCGCAATACACAAAGGGCGTGCCAAAGGCGATGGGCAAGGCGACGCACATTTGCACCGGCTGCGGATACATCTATCAAGAAACAAAGCCATTCGCGGAATTGCCGGACGACTACGTATGCCCGTCATGCAGCGCACCAAAGTCCAAGTTTGAAGCCATGAAGGCAGAAGCTGTCATGGAAAGCGCGCGACCCGTCGTCGAATACCCAGAGGGGACGCTCGTGACGCTCAAGAGGGACGAAACCGTTCTCTTGAAGCTCATCGAGAAGGAACAAGTGACGGCCAATAGCATCCGCCTCCGCTTTGAACTCCCGTCGAAAGAACACATTCTTGGACTTCCCATCGGTCAACACGTGACTGTTTCTATCGACGGCGTGTCTCGTCCGTACACGCCCATCACGCGCGATGCCGACAAGGGCGTCGTGGACCTCCTCGTCAAAGTGTACGATCAAGGCGCGCTCACGCAAAAGCTCAACGCTCTCACCATCGGCACGAGCGTGGCGTTCGAAGGCCCCAAGGGTTTAGTCACGTACTCCGCCCGCGGTGAATTCTCGGTGTCCAACCCGGTCACGGGCGCCGTTGCCAAGCGCGCGTGCAAGCGTATTGCCATGATTGCCGGTGGCACCGGCGTCACGCCCATGCTACAAGTCATCAGCCAAATCTTCAACGACGTCGGCGATACCACGCGCGTGAGCTTATTATTCGCCAACCAAACGGCGAGTGATATTTTGTTGAAATCCGAGCTCGACGCTCTCGCAGCGGCGCACGAAAACTTAACCGTGCACTACGCCGTGGATGTCGCTGAAGCGGGATGGACGGGTGAAGTCGGTTACGTCTCCGCGGATATGATCAAGAAATGTCTCCCTAGTGCTGGAGATGATACCACTGTATTAATGTGCGGACCGCCCGCTATGATTGAAAAGGCTGTCGTGCCTGCGCTCGACACTTTGGGGTACTCTGTTGACTCTCGCGTCTTCTTTTAGCGCCATCATGTAGCGTCCCATTGTTATGATAACACATTTATCAAATTACCATTGACAGACGATGATGAAAGACACAACCACGCAAACGCATACAAACACACACACATACATGCATACGCACGCGCAAACACATACACGCATTATTATCACGAAGAAATGAATGTAAGAAATGAAGAATTTATATTTACAACCCGTCGCCGATTATACCAAGAGCCTCCTCACAGCACAGAATTGTGCGACGCGCGTCGTTTATCTGAACGCGGCGGCCGCGGCGTTTTGCTTCTTGCGGTCAATCATGTAACCAGCGGTACCGGCAACGATGGAGAACGCGATTAAGAAGCTCATCGTACCAACGAGGCTGGACGGGAGACGGTCATAAGTGCCGATGGTAAACGCGCACGACGTTTCGCCCCACTGCGTGTACCCACTCGCCGGGTCAGAGTTCAACACTTGCACCGTGTACTTGGCTGGCGCAATGTTGCGCGGGATGGCGATATCATACGTCGCCGGCGAGTAGGGAACGCTCGTGGCCAAAGCGCTGGATTCAACAACGGTTTGTTGGCATTGTTTGTTCTTCTCGATGGCATCCTTGAACTTGCGCCACGGCTTGGAGGCGATTTCGCTGTCGTCGTAGCATAGCTTAATCGTGAGCGAGCCGTCGGTTGCCGCGGTGGCCCCGGTCCAGCTCACGGTGAGCGTATCAGCACCAGCGGTGATCTGTGTACACGCGCGCGCACACACACACACAACGTCAGTCATACATCACACAATACGTAGAGCGCCAAACAGCCTCAACACTCCACCACGGTCGCGCGCCCATCGCGAAGCGACACGCGCGCCTAGCGCGCACCACGCCGCGCCACCACCCCCGGTTCGACGCCCGAAACAAAACGCGCGAAAACTATACCACGCATTCGCGCACTCGCAGCGCACGTACCCCGGTCGCCGCGCACGCCGATGCGCCATCCACGGTCGCGGTCACCGTGATGTCTTGCGTGGGCATTTGCGAGTAGAGCGTAAACGCGCTCGCAGGCGCCGCCGCGACCGCCGCGGTGGCGAGCGCGCCGAGCGCAATCTTCTTCATCGTCGACGGCATGGTGATGAATAAATGTTCGTGTGCTGTGCAAGTGTCGTGCGCGGGCGACGACGGTCGTGCGGTGTTGTGACGCCGCGCATCGCGGATCGACGCCTGTCGCCCGTGCAGCCAGCGCCCGCGGAAGGGTTTTTTTTTCGATCGCGGTCCGTCGCGCGCGCGAAGCGCCACCGCGCGCGAGTGGTGCATTTAAAAACCCACATCCATATGCTTGGAATCACGCGCAATACGCCCTCGCGCGCACGCGCGCGATCGACATAAAACCACCCGCGCGCGAAAGGACCACCGCGCGCGACCGGGCGTCGACCACGCATAAATACACGCATATAGATGTTCGACGCGTACTGTATGTGTTTTGTCGCTTGGAACGCCAAGCGTCGCGTGTTTTTTTTGTGTGCTGTCGTGGGTGGGGTGTGGGTGCAAACGTCGCGCGCGCGGGCGTCGCGAGATGCGCATTTAAGGGTGATTTCACACGATGAGTGTGATATGCGATGCGTGCGATATGTCGCTTGGCGACCCCGACCGTCGGACGCGGCGCCGGCGCCCCGAGGGTGGCGGTGCGCGCGCGCGTGCGCGGCATTCCACGCCTCGCGCACCACACACCGGTGACCGATCGATCGCGACGTTCGTCTCGACCATCTGAAGCGTTCAAGGGATTATTTGTTGTTGATACACAACGTTCGTCATGTCCGAGCAAAAGTTCAATGTCGCTGTCGATAGGTGCGTGTGCGACGACGACGATGACGATGTGGATGAGGATCATGCGCGCGCGCGCGGTCGCTGAACAAATCGTGTTGGGTGGCGTGCAGCGCGCGACGCGACGACGACGACGACGATGGGTGATGAAGAAAGAATATAATCATATGTTATTTCTTCGCGCCACCACCGCTCGTCGTCGTTCGTTCTGTCCCTGCCCTGTCCCATCTTGTGTGTGTTGACATCGCGACTGACCTCGACGACGCTTGGTGCTTTTTCCTCGAGCGCGCAGCGAGCACAAAGCCATGAAGCTTAACATCTTCAGCTTTGACCGCCCGCACCACATGTCGTTCCACATGTCGTGGATCGGTTTCTTTGTTTCCTTCGTGTCCACGTTCGCGGCGGCGCCGATGATTCCCGTGATTCGTGAAGATCTCGGGTTGACCAAGCCGCAGCTCGGCAACGCCGGTCTCGCGGCGGTGACCGGGACGATCATCTGCCGCGTGATCATGGGCACGGTGTGCGATGTCATCGGCCCGCGCCTCGGTTTGTCTGTCATCTTGCTCGCCACCGCGCCGTTCTGCTTTGCGATGGCAATGGTGCAAGGGTTCACTGGTTTCTTGATCTGCCGTCTCGGCATCGGTCTCGGTTTGGCCACCTTTGTGGCGTGCCAATTCTGGATGTCGTGCATGTTCAACGGCCGCTGCGTCGGTATCGCTAACGCCACCGCCGCTGGTTGGGGTAACTTGGGTGGCGGTGTCACTCAATTCTTGATGCCTGGTATCTACGCCATCTGCTTTAGTGCCACAAAGTCTCGCGCGTTCACCGCTTGGCGCTGGGCGTACATCTTCCCGGGTATGTGCCACACCGTCGTCGGTTTGATGGTTATGTTCCTCGGCCAAGATTTACCCGACGGCAACTACAAGGTGCTCACGACCTCTGGTGCGATTGAAAAGAAGTCATCGTGGAACGTGAACAAGCTCGCTATGATGAACTACCGCATGTGGTGCATGGTTGCCACGTATGGTTTCTGCTTCGGTGTCGAACTGACGATGAACAACATCGTCGCCGGCTACCTCTTTGATCAATTCGGCGTGTCGTTGCAAACCGCCGGCATCTTGGCGTCGTGCTACGGTTTGATGAACCTCTTCGCGCGCTCCGTCGGTGGTATGTTGTCCGATTGGTCTTCCGCCCGTTTTGGCATGCGTGGTCGTCTTTGGACGTTGTGGTTGTGCCAAACTCTCGAAGGTGTGCTTTGCATCTTCATGGGTATCTCCAAGAACTCCCTCGGCGCCACCATCGCGTTCATGGTTTTCTTCTCCATTTGCGTGCAAGCGTCTGAAGGTGCTTCGTACGGTATCGTGCCGTTCATCACCCGCCGCGCGCTCGGTGTTGTGTCCGGTTTCATCGGTGCGGGCGGTAACGCTGGTGCCACCATCTCCACCGCGCTCTTCTTCACGTCCGACAGCATTGAAACCTACCAAGGTCTCCAATACCTCGGCTACACGGTTATCGGCGTCACCGCGCTCGTGATCCCGATTCACTTCCCAATGTGGGGTTCGATGTTCTTCGGCCCGTCCATGGACGCCACTGAAGAAGACTACTACATTCACCGTGATTTCACGCCGGAAGAGATCAAGCAAGGTCTCGCGGCTAATGTTCAAAAGTTCTGCGATAACTCGCACGGCGAGCGACCGCCGTGCAAGCGCGTCGCCGCGCCGGCCGTCTAATTATTCTTTGTTTGGGTTATGAAAGGAAAGTTCAGGAACCAGAGCGCACTTTAAATTGTGCCGTATCTTGTTAGTGAATTGTAACATTGTCGATCAGATTCATTTGATTTTTGCTGTACACATTCATATTACATTGCTAGCTACGCACCACTCGTGGAGTCAACATCAACGTCACACTCGACACGTCTTTGTACCTCCATCAAAATGTGCGTGCCTATGCCCGCGGCGAATCCAATTGCCGTACTTTTCGTTGCGATAGTTACCGCCGCGGTCACCATGACCAGGTACTTTTGGTGCTGTTGCCAACCAGGCTTAGTCTTGAGCCCCATGCCAATGAGCTCCAAACTCGATGAAAACAACATCACGCCCAATATGGTCTTTGGAAAATTATCTAAAAGATTCAGCAATGAGCTGCCAAATAATAAACCTAATATGATCTTGCATGTTCCTAGAAACACCACAGATCCACCGCTGCGCGCGCCGAAGGCGTATTGAGCGGCTAAACCACCGGCGCCGTGACACGAAGGCATGGCGCCAACCCAGCAACCAAGCAAATTCATCATACCGACACTAGTTGCGACCGAGCTTGGTGAAGCTGGTGAGGCTGGGAATAGTTCTTTACTCAGTGCGCATACGGATATCACCGAGTTCAACGTCGTCAGCGGAAGCTGAGGTACACCAGCATTAATGATGCCTCGCTTTGCCTCAGCCCAAGACGTGGCCAAGATTTTTGGCGTCGCCGGGCCAAACGACAGACCATCTAATGCTCCATCTTTCGTCATCGCCATGATGATACCGATTATGACCAGAATGAGTGCCGTAGGAATGTAGTGACGACGACGCTTCGAGCGCTCACCACCGTCTAATACGCCACCGCCTTGACGACCGCTGCTTCGGATGCTTGGATACTCGGGCGCCGATACGTACATAACCGCACACATCGCGATAATAGTCACGAGTAAGCCATCTGTGCCGAGCATATTTCTCACTTGACTGGTATCGCTAGATGAATACACCGCGAGAAGAAACCCTTTCCGCGCAAGGAGCATACCGAGCCCGACTTGCATGCCTTGCACGACAGCAAGCGGCGTCAACTTGTTAAACGTATCCATCATTCGCGTTGCACCTAATATAAACACCACACCTGATACGAATAAGCCGGCCACCATAATTTCGTTGGAATTTAATGGAGCGTCACCAAGCGCGACGGCAGCGATCGTCTTCATCGGTTGTACAGGCATTGGAATCTCATACAAAAACGCCGTCAAAATGTTATACGCCCCAGTGAAAACAATCGTCGTCCCAGCATCGACGCCACACTCCACAGACAGCCCAACAAGAAGTGGCAAAAACGTCCCTAAATCACCCATCGCACCACTCGCCTCGCGCCAGCTAAACTCGCGCCAAAACTGCCGCGACTTTTCACCGAGCGCGCTCGCCGCAACCGCCGGCGTCGAGCACTTTACGCCCTGCGACGCCTCACCAGCGCCCCCGTCGCTGACGACGTGTGTGTCGCACACAGAAACGGTATCAAATGTCTTGTTCGATCGGGGTGCATCGTTATCGTCTCCATCGTCGTCGGTAACACGTATCTCGTACTCTCCAGCGCTCGTCATTATGCGGCGACGTTTCGCCTACGCGCGAGCTCACGCGGTGTTCGCGACGTTTACGCGTGCGAATGAACCACCAATGCTCGCAGGCGTAGTGTTGCGTGCGTCCGCGTCGCTCGAGCGTGACACGATGCCCGTCTAGAACGTGGCGTGCGACAAAGTGGCGAGTACACTACGCGTGTGTCGACACTTTTTTTCCTTCGGTCGTAGAGCAGTGGCACACAAACAAGAACGACAATCGCACGAGCGTTAGCTAGAAATAATAGGTGGATCAATACAAAAACACGTGGTGAAACCCTAGGGGTCAACCACGCGGCAACGAATACTAGCCGCCAATTTTAATCATGGCGCGATTATCTAGTTGCGCGAGCTCGTGCATGCCGGCGTGCGCGGCTTTCTTACGGCTGACGGCGGCGCCGATGACATCGAGGAGATCATCATTCGTATCGCCACGGCGCATGGCGTCTCGTAAACTCACCTCGGAGTTTCCAAACAGACAAACTTTGAGGTTTCCGTCCGCCATGATGCGAAGTCTGTTGCACCCAGAGCAGAACGATTTCGTCATGCTCGTGACAAAACTCACGGAACCGGCGTGGCCGTCGATGGTGAAATTCTTCGCCACCTCTTCGGGGGAGTCGTCTTTGCGCGTGAGCGCACCAAATGCATCTTCAATCCGACTTTTCATCTCGACGTAGGACACCATCTTCTTAGTGCTCCATTTATTGCCGTCAAAGGGCATGTACTCGATGAATCGCACGTTTATTGGTTTTTCCTTTGTGAGCGCCACAAAGTCTAAAAGTTCGTCATCATTTTGCCCGCGCATGACCACGCAGTTAACTTTGACGGACTCAAAACCTAATTCTATCGCCTTATCTATGCTCGCCATCACGCGCTCCTGACCTTTCCTCCGTGTCATAAACTCAAATTTCGCCGGCACGAGCGTATCGAGCGAAATGTTCAGTCGCGTCAACCCATTCGCCTTCAACGTCTCCAAACGCTTCGCCAACGTCACCCCATTCGTTGTGATACTCACATCGACGATCCCTGGCACCGCTGCGACGCGTTTTACGATGTCCTCCAAGTCCCTACGCACCGTCGGCTCGCCGCCGGTTAAGCGCACTTTATCGACCCCGGCGCCGGCGAACACCCGCACCAACCTCTCAACCTCATCTGCCGTAAGCAATTTACCATCCGGCGTCAACTCAACACCCTCTTCAGGCATGCAATATCCACACCGCAAATTACACCGCTCCGTGAGACTCACGCGCAAGTAATTGTGCGCGCGCCCAAACGTATCCGTCAACGCCGCGCGCCGACGCTCCGTCGCCCTCAACGCCGCCGCAGCAGCCGCTGCCGCTGCCGCTGCCGCGTGCGCCGAATCCAACACATGCCGCACACCATCGCCACCATCGTCGTCATCACACGCCACCGCGCGCAACGCCGGACGCACCCAACGCACAAACTTTCCGCGCGCGCCCGTCCGCACCTTGGCGCTGCTCGCCATGGATGCGAACCAGGGCGCGTCGAAACCGACGCGACCGCACCACACCGACGACGAAGACGAAGACGAAGAAGATACCGACGCCACCGCAGACGCGAGCGCGCGCGCCGCGGAGGCGGACGCACGCATCGCGCGCGTCATGGTCTCGCGCCGGCCGCAGTCGCGGCGGATGGATACAAAACACAACCAATATCGAAATGGACATTGATCACATTATATGACCTTACAATACGTTAGCTATAGAGATAAACATATTTTGCATATCATCAATTTACAATTGATACCATTACAGGTATACACAATACGTTGTCGACCAGCGCGCGACGCCGAACACGAAACGTCGAAGCGTCGCGCGGCGCCCGCACACGCCCGCGCGCGCGACGACGTCGACGACGACGACAACGCCGAGATCTCGCGCGTGTAGTAGCATAGGTTGACGAACGATGCCATCGGCATCGAGCGCGGCGCGCGGCGACGATGAGCACGGCTCGTTCGCGGTGATTGATTTAGTGGCGCATCTCTATCGCGGGACAAGCGATGACCGCCGGGCATTAGCGGCGATATGGTCGACGTATACCGACGCCACGGTGAAGGAGCGCACATCGAAAGGGTTCGAGATGGTTCGCATGCATCACGCGACGTTGACGAGGATATTTAGGGATGGTATGTGTGGTGAAGCGATTCGCGACGGAGCGCGACGCTCGACGCCCGGTTGCTGACTGACGGATTTGTGATTTTGTGCGCTGTGCAGACCCAGATGGGGATTATCTCGATATCGAGGACGTTCGAATGGTATGGGAGGAATTCGTTGATGCGTTGCGTGACGCCACGGGTGCGGCTCATGACGCGCCGGTGTCGCCAGAGAATGCCAAAAGTTACGACGCGCTGGAAAAGCCGGTGATGAAACGAAACCAATCGTTTTCGCGATTGGCCATGGATCTCGCGGCGGCGGCGTCAGTCTCTCCAGTAGCTTCTCCAGAAGGCTCTACGCGCGGTATCGAGCGCATTTCTTCGAGCGGGATGCTTCTCGGTATTGGATGTTCGTCGCGCGAGCCGAGTTTGCGAGGCGGCAACGCCTTCTTCTCCGCGTCTTCGTCGACCAGCGCGGGCGTTCGCGCCGAAGACGTCGCGCGCGCACTCGCCGCTGATGGCAAAAACGCCCACGCGCATGTATAGCACATCGCCACACGCCGTTGTCGTCACAGTAAGCAGTGTATTGTAATCAAAACAGTGTTCAAGTGTTCTTTTTGGTCTCCCAAGCCGCGACCCAAACGACGCCCCGCCACACACGCACACGCCAGCACGCAACGCCGACGCCGACGCCGACGCCATGTCCGCCAACGCCGATGCGCGCCCGCGCACGACTTGGACGTCCTCGGCGCTCGCTGACGCCCTCGCTCGCGACGCGCGCGCGGTCGAACGCTATTCCAGACACCTGGTGCTCCAACCCCACGGCGCGCAGCTCCAACGCGCGCTGTCGCGTGCGCGCGTCCTCGTCGTCGGCGCGGGCGGTCTCGGGTGCCCGACGGCGATGTATTTAGCGTCATCGGGCGTGGGCGTCGTCGGCGTGTGCGATGGCGACGTGGTGGAGCTGAGCAACTTGCATAGACAGATTGGGCACGGCGTCGCGCGCGTGGGCGAGCTCAAGTGCGCGTCGTTGAAATCGACATTGGAGGCGCTCAATGACGGCGTTCGCATCGTCACCCACGCGTGTTTCGTGACGCCAGAGAATGTGGTTGATTTAGTACGCGAATACGACGTGGTGTGTGATTGTACGGATAATCCGAGGACGAGGTATATGTTGTCGGACGCGTGCGCCGGAACGACGACGCCGCTCGTGAGCGCGGCGGCGGTGGGATTTGAAGGACAATTATCCGTGTATTGCGCCAAGCGCGAGGTGATTGATGACAGCGTTGTTCGCCACACGCCTGCACCGTGTTATCGTTGCGTGTTTCCGACGCCACCAGCGGCGGGCGATCGAGGCACGTGCGGCGCTTCGGGCGTGTTGGGCGTCGTCCCGGGCGTCATGGGGACGTTGCAAGCGCTCGAGGCGACAAAGACCATCACTGGCATCGGAGAGTCGATGTGTGGGAAGCTTTTAGTGTTTGATTCCATGAGTGCGCGTCCGACGACGACCCTGAACGTGGCTACGGAGAGAAATCCGAAATGTGTGCGGTGTGGCGATGCACATTTCGACGTCGCAAAGTACGACTACGACGCGTTTTTGTCGACGCCGTGTCCGACGGCGTTTGTCGCTCGAGACGACGATCGCATCGCGCGCGGTGGGTTGGACGTGCACGCCGCACCGCCTCACGGACCCGGAGCGTCCATCAACGCGGAGATGCAGGCGAGTGGGCCTTGGACGCGCGTGACGCCGCGAGAATTCGACGCGCGCGCGTTTGATTGCGTCGTCGACGTGCGGCCTTCGCGGTTGTACGACGTCGCGCATTTGGAAGGCTCGATATCTATTCCAATCGATGCACTCGATGGCGACACCGCGCGTGCAGTTTTACAAACATACGTCCACGCGAGTGACGATGACGAGCCAATTCGGAAATCCGTGTGTTTCGTATGCGCAGGTGGGAATAACAGTCAACGCGCGGCGGATTGGTTTGCCCAGACAGAGACGGGAAAACGCGCGCGCGTGTATGATTTATGCGGCGGTCTCGCCGCGTGGCGACGCGAAGTCGACGCGACGTTTCCTCAACTTAGCTAGTCACACAAGTATATAGCGTTATATTATACAAGAAACAACACTTCTATCACGCAACGACGACGGCGCGACGCCGCGCGCGAGGATTACGGATAACGCGCGTCCCGACGACGCCCGCGACGAGCGCCGCTAACGACGTCCCGACGACGCGCCGCACCGCATGCGCGACGTCACCACCACGCTTACCTTCATGGTCAACACCGCGACGATCGATGCGATGCTCTATCGCACCATCACCATCCGTCCCGACGCCCGACGCCGACGCCGACGCCCGCGCGCCCCGCGCCCCCGCCTCGACGTCCCCGACCCCTTGCGGACACCCACTCGCCTCCAAGTACCGCAACGTCGACGCTGACACCCCACCCGAATATTTCACCCAAAAATCTCTATCTCGCGATAACCATTCGGGCACGGGCGTCTCTACGTCGTCGCCCTCCTCCTCCTCCTCCTCCTCGCGCGCGAGCACGCCAATTTGGAAATCCACCAATTGCGCCCACGCCTTGGGCGAATGAATCGCCTCAAACTCCTCCGTCGCATCGCTCCCGAGCGCGCGCGCGATCGCAATCGCCGTGCTCACCTGCCCGGCGTTATGAAACCCCGGATGCGTGCTCGCGAACGCCGATATATCGTACACCCGACCGCGCACGACGATCCACCCATCGCGTAGCGTGCGGTGTCGTCGCACCTCGCGCATGGTGAACGCACGCCATGGTGACGCCGTCGCGTCGCCGTCGCCGTCGGCGGCGCGTCGGTCGCGTCCAGAGGCGTCGGTCGCGTCGCGACGTCGTGGCGACGTCGCCATCTCGCGACGACGACGCCTCTGGACGCGACCGCACGCGTCGACCGCACGCGTCGCTTCGCCATCGAGACCCCCCGTCGTTTGGAATGCGAAACGACGCGTCGGATGCGAAACGACGCGAGGGGGTGGGTGTG
>Ga0181596_10000963_pt1 | contig 29741 bp, 33 predicted proteins | sample 041ome_6_FD_148655 | JGI IMG/M metagenome (GOLD analysis project Ga0181596, IMG submission 148655) | Coastal salt marsh microbial communities from the Groves Creek Marsh, Skidaway Island, Georgia - 041402US metaG (spades assembly) | ecosystem: Environmental > Aquatic > Marine > Intertidal zone... | reverse complement strand
CGGAAGTTAAGCCCATTAGCGCCGATGGTACTTGGGGGGCAACCCCTTGGGAGAGTAGGACACTGCCGACTTTTAATGAAGAGCCCCTAGGAAACTAGGGGTTTTTCTATTTTGTTAAATAATTTCTTATACCTTGTATTTGCATTTCAAAATGTGAATTATTTATATAGTTTTCAATTGTATTATCATCTATCCCTAAAACTTTATAATTTGAACCCAACCATTCAGTTAATACTTTTGCTGCTTCAGCATCAGATAGAGTAGGTAAATTACTAACAAATTCTATCCAAACTTCAATACTTTCTTTAGCATTTTCAAGTAATAGATATGGTTTATCATGAATACCAAAATGTGCAAGTGCTAAATATTCTAATTCTAATTTACTTAATTTGTCTAAAGTATCAAATAGTGCTTCTTTATTAAAGTCAGGTGGTGGTAAATTGGGTTGTACAAAATCACCATGTGGATATATTAAGCCAAGTGTGTCACCCATAAATAATGTTCCTGAATATTCATCATAAAATGTATAGTGATGTTTTGCGTGTCCTGGACCATAGATTGCTTGTAAGTTTCTTTGATTACCAAGTCTTATCATTTGTTCATCCTTTAAGGTGTGTATATTTTTTATGGGAGTAGCTTTTATCTCACCCCAATTTTCTTTTAGCCATTCCTCTGTATAAATGCTCGAAACAGCTTTCCAGAGTTTTTCAGGATTTGGTAAATGCTTCAAGCCAAGTTCATGTATGTATACAAAGTGATTTTTATATTTTTCTACTAAATGACCTATACCTCCTATATGGTCTAAATGTAAATGAGTCATAGCAGATCTATTTACGTTATTCACTCCTAAGGACTCTAAACTGCTAATCAAATATGGGAATGAGTTAGATGGCCCAACTTCTATAAGTATTGGATCTGTTGAATCAATATAGTAACAAGACATCCTGCCAGGTTTGTCTTCCATGAAAACATCTATTTGATATATGTTATTTGAAAATTTTTTTATGTCTTGTTTCATTTACATATATATTTTTGCATAACAAAGTTATAAACTACAATGTTTAAATGAAAGTTTCTTTAGCTAGCACATCTGAATACAGCTCAAAAGCAGCAGAATCAATCCGTGATTTAAACCCAAATGCTGCAGATCTACTAATAATAAGCGTACTAACGTCAATGGTGACTGATTTAGGTGTTGTGGCACCAACTGCTTCAGGTTTGTTGTCATATTATGATTCAAACACTAATTCAACTAATACAATCGATGGTTACTTTGTAGCTCCTGAATTGTTTAACGGAAATGATCATGATGAACATAGGATTTCTATGACATATGGAGGTTATGTAGAAACATGTAAAGGGGGTAATACGTTTGCAATTCCTGGAATTTATAAAATTTTAGAATATGTATATGGGAATTTTGCCTCATTACCTTTAAATGAATTGATGGAATATCCAATTAATATCGCAAAAGAAGGATTCACTTTAACACAACCGACGAAAGATTATTTCATACATTCACTAGAACCCATGTTTATGTGGCATGAAAATTCTAAAATCGTTTTGTCGGAAGTTTGTAAAGATCTTGATAGTGGGTTGGTAAAGCTCGAAAAATTAAGCGATACATATGAACATATTTCTAATGAGGGTTTTAATGATTTTTATGTTGGAGATGTGTCAAAGTCAATACTCCAAACCGTTGAAATAGAGGGTGGACATGCAACTTCTGCTGATTTTAAAAAATATGAACTTATTGAAAATAATAAATTTAATATGAAATATAATGATCTAAACCTTACAGGACATTCGGGTCCTTCTATTGGGGGATTAATGGTCTTGAAATACTTAGATGCATTATCTTCAAATTCCGAAAATATGATTGAAATACTTAAAAATGTTTACATAGACAGAGAAAATAAATATGAATTTTTTGGAAATAGAAAAGATTATATTAGTAATGAAATAAGTAAAGTTACTCAATCACAGTCCACAATTCAAGTAAACACCTCCGATGGTTCCAACAATCATTTTTCAATTACATTTTCTAGTGGTTATGGTTCTGGTGTTTTATGTCCTAATACAGGAATGTATTTTAATAATTCACTTGGAGAAATAGAATTAAACCCTCAAGGATTCTTAGGGGAAACAAAAGGTGATAGACTAATTTCTAATATGAGCCCCTTAATTATTGAAACAAAAGACGGTATAGCAACTCTAGGTTCACCAGGCGCTGATAGAATAAGTTCAGCTATTGCACAAGTTCTTGTTAATTTTTCAAATTACAAAAACTGGCAAGAATCAATTGATAAACCACGGTTTCATGTAAACGGAGATGGAACCGTACGTGCAGAACCAAAATCCTTTAAAGATCAGAATGATGTTACTTTTACTGATGAATACGACATGTATTTTGGTGGTGTTTGTGTTTCTGGTCTGTATGGTGATATTTTTTCTATAGGTGATAAGAGAAGAGGAAATGTTTCTTGGAAAAATTAAGTAATTTAGAACATAAATTTTTATTTTACTTTGGTTCTTTAGTTGTAATTTTATTTTTAAGTCTCTCTTATTGGCAGTTCAATAGCTATTTACAAGACAAGGAAACAATTCAAAAAATTATTGATACTGAAAATCCAACTCCTGTCACTTTATCTGATATATACAGTAACAATCAACAAATTATTTTTGAGTACAACAACATACAAATTATCGATGGAAATGAACTTGATATAGTTAAGACTTGGTATTTACGCTCTAGAGTGCATAATGGAGAAAATGGTTATCATTTAGTGACTTTATATAAACACAATGCATCGAGGCAAAACATTTTAGTTAAAAATGGATGGGTCCCGTTAGATAAAAATATTGATAAAACCTTTTTAAATAAAGACATTCTATTTATTGGTCGTCTTATTGATTATGATAGGCAAACGTTTGGACAAGATGATATTCCTAATTCTGAATATTTATTTAGAGTTGATAAAGAATTTATAGAAAATGAAACTCAAACAAATTTACCTAATTTTTATATTACATTAACTAAATCATGTGGAAGTGGGGTAGAGTGTATTGATTTAACAGACCCTTATGATGCGCCACATCTCAGTTATTCTTTTCAGTGGTTATTTTTCGCAGTATGTTTAATTATTGTTATCTTTAGGAAAAATAAAATAATATGATTAAAGAACTTCAATTAGATGGTTTTAAATTATCTTATACATCTGAAGGTGAGGGGAGTGATGTCCTTTTGTTGCATGGCTTTCCTTCAAATATGTTCTTTTGGAATAATATAAAGAAAGATTTGTTGACTAACTTTAGGGTGACAGTTGTTGAACAAAGAGGTTATCCATTATCTTTGATTGAAAATGTAAATGTCACAGACTTTAATATTGAATTCTTATCCAAAGATATTGAATACGTAATCGATGAACTAAATTTAAATAGAGATTTAATTATTGTTGGACATGATTGGGGTTCTATTGTAGCGTGGGCGATTGTCTCAAGAGGAAACGTTAATATTAAAAAAATGATATCCATATCTGGTGGTACAGAATTTCCACCATCAGATGTATATGAAAAATTAAAATTCAAAAAAGGAGATCATTACATAACTAGCTTTCAAGATCCAAATATTTCAAATAATACAATAATTAAAAATCTAGACTTGTTCTTTAGGTCTGCATATCGTGTAACACCTAATTTAGATAGTGAACTATTAGATTTATCATTAAATAATTTATTCAATTCATATAATACACCGACTAAGGTGCATGATATAAATATTGAACAATTAGCTATACATTTTAAAAAAGGATTAATTCAACCTATATCATGGTATTCAAATATAGATCTAAATATATCCTTAGCTAGTAAGTGGCGTAAGAATGTAAACACGAGAGTATCGTTTTTATTTGGTAAAAATGATGCAGCAGTAAAGTTAAACAAGAAAATGAAAGAAAGATTACAATCTTCTGGTACAGATATAATTATAAAAGAGATTCCTAATGCAGACCATTGGCTACCATTAACACATAAGGAGAGTGTATTAAGTGAAATATACAATTTCTGACATTTGTCCTATAATATATATTATGTTGCGTTATGTATAAACAAGTATTACATGATCATTTAGATGGTGGTTTAAGGCCTTCTACTGCTAAAGAACTAGCAAAACATATAAATTATAAACCTATTAATGAAATCGACAATGTTGCAAAATTTTTTGATAGATCTTCTTCAACTTCCCTTGAAGATTATTTAGAAGCCTTTACTCATACTATTGCATTGATGCAATCTTACAGTAATTTAGAGCAAATAGCTTATGAAGCAGCTGTTGACATGTATGAAAATGATATTAATTTTTATGAATCAAGATATGCTCCCTTCTATTCAGTAAATGGTGACTTATCCCCTAAAGATGTCCTAACAGCTATTAATTCGGGTTTTAAACTGGCTGAAAACGAATTTGGCATAGTTTCTGGCTTAATTCTCTGTGGTATGCGTCATGATCCAGATAACGTTAAAGCAGTTGCTGAATTAGCCATTGAATACAAAGAATTAATTATTGGTTTTGATATTGCTGGCCCTGAATTAAATTTTTTACCTTCAATTTATAAAGATAGTTTTTTAAAAGTTAAAAACGAGGGAATTAATATAACCATACATGCAGGTGAAGGTGACGGAGTACACTCAATTCAAGAAGCCCTTGATCACGGAGCTAAAAGAATAGGACACGGTGTGAGAATTATAGAAGATATTAGTGATGATAATAAATTGGGGCCTACTGCAGATCAAATATTGCAAAATAATATACCATTAGAAGTATGCATAACTTCTAATCTACATACGAATATGTATAAAAATCCACAAGATCATCCAATATCAAGATTGCATAATTTAGGATTTAATATATCGCTGAACACAGATAATAGATTAATGAGTAATACAAGCATTGATAATGAATTGAATGTAGCTAAAGCAGCAGGAATTGAAAACCCTACTTCCCTACTTAAATACTCAACTAGCGATAGCTTTCTTAATTAGCACTTCATTGTCACTATTTAGAAAGTTATAAAATTGAGATTCATTAATTAATTTAAAATTTTTGTTTGGATATAATTTTTTAGCTAATTTCAACTTCTTTTGTTTTTTTGTAATTAAATTCTGATTCATGGTTGTTATTTCGACATAAACATCAAGTTCAGGTAAGTAAAAATCTGGTGTAAACATCATTTTAATTGAACCACTACCCCACCTTAAAGGGAAGCTAGTAGGTTCATAAATCCATTGGATGTTAAATAAATCTAAATGTTCAGAAAATATTTTTTCAGAATAGTGCGCAAAGCTCATCTATTTTGTACAGAAATTTTTTCTGGGAATAAAGAAAATATTTCTGCTTCCGTTTCAGTGTGAACTGGCCCTAGTGAAATACCAAAAACTGCCTGACCTTTTTTAAGTAAATCGATCATTTGGTCATTTTCAGTTAATACATAAATTGAGGTTCCATCAGAAAATATAGATACATCTGTGACGTTTTTCTTTTTACCAAGTAATTTAGAAACATTTTCTAAAGCTACTCTAATTTTTTGTAAACTAATACCTGCGTCACGCAACTTATTAACAAGTTTTACTAAGACAATGTCATTAAAAGAATATAGTCTGTGAAACCCAGAGCCTTTAATATTTCTAATAGATGCATTAATAAGACCTGTCGATGTCCAATGATCTAATTGCCTATAAGATATACCAGTTATTTTACAAACTTCTGGTCCTGTGTAACCCTGTTGCATAGTTTTAATCTACTAGATTAAATCAGTTATTCAAGGATTTAGACAAAATCGTCAGGTGAAATATCATCAATAAATTCAATGAATTCTTTAATTTGCTGATTATTATCCTCAATTAAAATGATTGAATTTTGATTAAATAAGTCAGGGTTAACCGTAATCTTCGAATTTGATCTAATAGCTAATGCAATTGCGTCACTAGGCCTTGATGACAAAGTAACACTACCTTCAATTGTGCTTAGTGTAATTTCTGCAAAATAAGTTTTATCTTGAATGTCTGTAATGCAAACTTCTGAGACAGAAGCATTTAAAGATTCAATAATATCGATAAGCAAGTCATGTGTCTGAGGTCTTGGATGGACGTAACCTTCTTGAGCGTATGCAATCGAAACAGCCTCAATAGTTCCTATCCAAATAGGGAGGAATCTAGAAGTTTCAGGTTCATGAAGAAGCATGATAGGTGTTTCAGAATCTTCTTCTAGTCTTATTCCTGACACTTCAACTATTACATTATTGTTCATAAAAAAAGATTAATATTTATAGAATTTATTTCTAGCTAGAAGAGAGTAATTTAGATATTACATTTGACATTAAAAATTTGTAATCAACACTATTTTCTGATTTAAATAAATTAATATTTATAGACTCATCATCAAAATTATTTCCAAATAATAATTCTGATCTATCAATAGATTTAAGATGTAGATCTTTTGCAGTATTAATATTTCCAAATTTAAAAATATCGTAATTATATGAATGGAATACAGAACCAGAAGAATTAATAATCTTGTATACGTATTCAGATTCACTTAACAATAAATAATCTTGAAAATTTGCTAATGATTCCTTATATAGAAATAAAGTGTCTTTAAAATGATTTTCTTTGTTATTATCAACAATTGATCTATTAACAATTGTTAAAATATTTCTATTATTTTTTTGATTGTAGCCGATAAATGTTAAACCAGCTTTAGATGTCCATCCTGTTTTTAAGCCTTGAAACCCATTTTTTAATATTAAATTTGTATTTTCATAATTTTTAACTTCACCATTTTGCTCATAATAAAAATTTGATTTATTTGTAATATCGATAAGTTTTGTATTTCTTAAAATATATTCAGACAGAAGTAGCAAGTCGTTAATTGTTGTGTAGTGGTTTTCTTGATCAAGTCCATCGGGATTTTGAAAGTTAGTGTTAACCATATTTAACTTTTTTGCTCTCGTATTCATTAATTTAACAAATTCCTCTACAGAATTTGATATGTGCATTGCTGTTGCATATGCAGAATCATTTGCAGAATAAACTAATAAGAATTCAAGTAATTGCTCAACAGATACCTTTTCTCCTGCGGTTAAATACGCAACTTTACCCTCAAAATTGTAAGAATCAGGAAAATTTATCGATATTAATTCATTCAATTCATTATTTTCATAAAGAATTAACGCTGTCATTAATTTAGTTATAGATGCTGGCGATATTGGTTCACTTATATTTTTTTTATATAATATAGTTTTTTTGTCTAAGTCATATGATAAATAAAACTCAGTAGTTAAAACTTCTTCTTCAAGTTCATATGCAAATGAACTTGAAGTTATAAATATTAAAACAATGAAAATTAAGAGATATCTTTTAATAAATAACCCCTGATAAGACTTGAATAGTTTTCAATTATTAAAGTATGTTCATCTTCTTTACCATCTGGCAATAAACTTTTGATGAACTCAATAAAATCTGTTGAACGTTCATTTATAGATTTCAATACAGAAAAATTTTTAGGTTCTAATCCTAAAGAATAAAAGTACGACCATGCTTTCATTCTATTTAAATCTTCATTGTTAAAATTTTCTTTATTTTCTTCGAATCCAAAAGTTACTAAATCTTGAAACTGTGTGTTAGATAATCCTGATTGTTTAAGCATATCCCTAATTGAGTAGTCATCAATTGTTATAGTTTTTGTTTTAGTACTTTTTAGCAATGATGGATTATTTTTGATTGCTTTTAAGCTATAAAATTCGTTTTCTTGTAAATCTATAATTTTTGATATTTTTTCAATATCTTTACTTGTAAATTTCCTTGTACCTCCTGAGGACCTTTTAATATTAATTAAACCCTCTTTTTCTAAAAATCTAATTCTTGATATTGAAGCAGATGGATATTTTATTTGCAAAGCTTTAACAGCTTCACCAATATTCACTTCATTACCTCAGTAAGAAGTAGTAAATATTTACCTATTTGTATCTTGTCACCAGATTTAAGTTCGGAATCAGTTTTAATTACATTATTTATATAAATTCCATTAGTAGAGTTGTTATCTGTAATTTTTATATTTTCATTATTAACTAAAAGCAAAGCATGATTTCTTGATACAGTAATGTCGTCTAATATAATATTACTTTCTGATGATCTTCCAATTTTGTAATCTTTATTACTTAATTTCCATGAAGAGGACATTAACTCGTTGTTCAATAAAGAAAGTATAAATAATGGCTCTTCAGCAGAACTGCTTGAAGAATCTAAAGGTATTGTTTCGTTATCCACTCTTATATATTAAGTTGTACAAATATTCAATTGCAACATAAAAGTAAAAAATAATAACAACTATTGCTAACTGTTCTAAAAATGGCACGGATATTGATGTATTTAATATAAATAAACATATTAAAACAAATAAAGCAACCGTTCCAAACTTTCCTTTTTTAGAAACATTTATTTTTGAACCAGTAATTAAAACATAAATTGAACCAATAAGAACTAAGAATTCTCTAATTAAAACAGCATAAATAAGGTTTAGTGGAATAAAAGGTGATAACCATATTAATAAAATTATAAATACAATCCTATCAGTCAAAGGGTCAAGAATTATCCCTAATTTAGAGACTAGGTTATATCTTCGTGCAACAATACCATCTATAGAGTCAGAAAGACCGATCAATGCAATAATTAGAATAAGGGTAAGTGAATTAAAATTGTTTGGCGAATAATTGTAAAAGAGAAATAAAGCTGAAAAAAATCTCAATAAGGTGATTAAATTAGGTAATAGAAAAATATCCTTTAGGTTCAAAGAATACCTTTAATATCGTGAGTAGCAACAAAATGATTATCTTTCACTTCTACCATAGGTTCATTGTTTGAATTACTTTTAATAATTGAATCTAATTCTGTAAAATCTAATTCGTATCTTTCTCTTTTGTAGGAAGGGTCAGGTATTGGTATAGAAGATATAAGACGTTTAGTGTAAGGATGTATTGGATTGCTTAATAATTCTTCAGTTTCTGCAATTTCTACTATTTTACCATTAAACATTACTGCTATTCTGTCACACATATATCTTGCAACAGCTAGGTCATGAGTTATATAAAGATAAGATACTTCTAAATCCTTAGCGAGATTAAGCATTAAGTCCATTATGGATATGCGAATTGAGACATCCAACATTGAGGTAGGTTCGTCACATACTACAAATTTGGGTTTCATAATCAAAGTTCTAGCAATAGATACTCTTTGTCTTTGGCCTCCTGATAATTCATGCGGAAATCTAGGCATATAATTTTCAGGTGGAGTTAAGCCTACAGTCTTTAGTATCTCATAAACAGCTTCTTCCCTATCTTTAAGATCACCAATATTGTGAATATTCAATGGTTCCAAAATTATATCTTTTATATTCCATCTTGGATTTAATGATTCATAAGGATCTTGAAAAATCATTTGTATATTTCTTCTAAATTTTTTTAACTCTTCTCCCTCTAATTCATCAATGCTTTGCATTGATGAAGTATCTTCATTGTAAAAATTAACATTTCCATTAGTTTTTGGATCTAGCAAACTTAAAGCTCTAGCTGTTGTTGTTTTACCACATCCACTTTGACCAACTAATCCAAGACTTGAACCAAATGGTATATCAAAACTTATACCATCAACAGCCTTTACTACTGATTTATTTCTTGAAAATAGTCCTCCTGATATTTCAAAATATTTTTCAAGGTTTTTTACTTCTATTAAATTTTTTTTCATTGTGATTTACCTGCACTACATATGTCTACATAGTGATCAATACCAACTTCTACAAGTTTCATATCAAGAGATGGATTACATGTATCCTCTCTATAAGGACATCTAGGAGCAAAAGAACAACCTGATTCTTTATTAATTAAACTTGGAGGCTCACCTTCTAATGATTTTAATTTTACTTTATCACCAACTACAGAAGGTGTTGATTCTAATAATGATTTTGTGTATGCGTGTTTAGGATTACTAAATATATCTTTTGTTGGTCCAAGTTCAACTATTCTACCAGCGTACATAACAGCCATATTGTCTGTCATCTCCGCTATAACTGCAATATCATGAGAAATATATATAAGACTTAGTCCAAGAACTTGCTGTACTTTTCTAATTTCATTAAGAATTTGATCTTGAATAACTACATCTAAAGCTGTAGTTGGTTCATCAGCAATAATTAATTTTGGATCGCAAGATAATGCTAACGCTATTACAGCTCTTTGCTTCATTCCACCTGATAGTTCATGTGGAAATCTATCCATTATTGACTGATCTAATCCAACAATATCAAATAATTCAATTATTTTTTTTGAATTTTCATCTTTTGTTTTATTAGGATAATGCTCTCGTATTGCTTCTCTAATTTGCTCACCAATCTTTACAACTGGATTCCATGAATTCATAGCACCTTGAAAAACAATACTTATCCCACTCCATCTAATTTCTCTAAGTTCAGATTCATTTAAACCAACAATATCTTTACCATCAAATATAATTTCCCCACTAGTAATTTCACCGTTATCAGCTTGTAATTGGAGTAAAGACATGGCAACTGAAGTCTTTCCACAACCAGATTCTCCCACAATTCCAAAGGATTCTCCTTCTTTTACAGAAAATGATACGTTTTTTACTGCTTCAACCATGCCATCTATAGTCTTATAACTCATATTTAAATTTCTAACTTCAAGAATATTCATTTATCTGTTCCTTAATCTTGGGTTAAATACTTCATCTAATCCCCTACCAACTAGATAAAATCCTCCAGTTAAAAATGTAACAGATAATCCAGCAGGTAATATAAGCCACCAAAATTTCATTCCCGAGAAAATAAAGCCTTCTACTTGTGCTAGATAAATCATTAGACCCCAACTCATGTCAATGTTTAAAAGACCTAGAAAAGATAACACTGATTCAGATGCAATAGCACCAGTAACACTAAAGACCATAAACAAAAGCGCTAAAGGTGCTACATTTGGAAGTACATGGGAAAAAAGAATATTCATTTGTGATCCTCCTGTAATTCTTGCAGAATCAACAAATGGCTTTACTTTTACTTGAAGTGCTTGAGATTTAATTGTAATGACTGAACCACCAAGTCCACCAATTGTTCCTAGCACAACAGCCAAATGCCATACTTGAAGCTCTGCAAAAGCAGAGATTATAAACAACAATGGTAAAGTTGGTAACATTAGTATAAGGTCAGATTGACGCATTAAATATGCGTCTACTTTTCCACCAAAAAATGCTGCAATAGTTCCTAGCAATGTAGAAATTCCTACTCCTAGTGTTGCACTTAATAATCCTAAAATAAAAGCTACTTGACTACCTTCCATAATTTGTGAAAATATATCCCGACCCAGAGAGTCTGTTCCTAGTATGTGTTTTGAAGATGGAGGTGCAGGTTGTAAGTTTTGTATTATAGTATCTCCGACTTCTGCATCTGAATAAAACAATGTTCTAACATTAATTTCATTTCTTCCGGGACAGTCAGTAATAGAATCATATTTCTCAGTTGGGTATTCGGTTGGACATTCTACAACTAGAAACTCTTGAAATTGTTCTGAGTAACCCACTACAGGATCGTAAACACCTTTATTCCATAAGCCAGTTGCAAATAATATTGGTTGCAAGATAGATAAAAAGAAAAAGAATATAACAATGTATAATCCAATCATTCCTAATTTACTTTGTTTAAAAAGAGTCCAATTTTTCTTTAATGCTTCTCTTCTAATTTGTTTTGAAATGTCTTTTTGATCTTTCATAAATTACCCTTGATTTTGAATTCTAATTCTAGGATCTAGATAAGCATATGATATATCAGCTATAAAATGTGCAATTAAAGCAAAAACACCTATAAATGAAAAAGTTGCCATTGCTACAGGTATATCTTCTTGTAAGACACTATCTAAAATTAACTGACCCATACCAGGCCACGAAAATATTGTCTCAGTTAATACAGAACCATCAATAATAGTTACAATTGTGAAAATAAAAGATGTCACTACAGGTAGTAAAGCGTTTCTAGCAGCATGTCTGTCTCTAATTCTTTTTTGTGATAACCCCTTTGCACGTGCAGTTAATATAAAGTCGTCCTTCATAACTTCCATCATCGTTGTTCTTGTCAAAAGTGCCGTACCAGCGAATGCTACTACTGTAACAGTAAAAATTGGTAGAATCATATGATATGCTATATCCATAGCGTAAGGCCTCAATATATTTTGATTACCAGAATTCCAAAAAAGGTAACTTCCAATTAGCAAAATTAAAAAAGCCACGGATCTAATATTCCTTCTTAATGATAAAGACTCTATATTGCGAGTAAAGACATAGGCTAGTACTTGTATAAAAGATGCAATAGCTACAAATTTTATCATTGACATAAAAACTACATCGCTATCAAATGGTGCGTCATACCATTTTTCAGGATAAAGGAATTTACCTATAGGTAGCCAACCTAATCTATAACCAAATAACCATAACATCATTAATGCGAACCACGGATAAAAAACTGTATAAGAAAAAACAGAAGTAACAGTTATCCAAGTTTCAGATTTAGAACCTCTTCTCCACGCCAAAATTTTACCAATTAAAAAACCTGTATAAAATGCAATAATATTGACCATTGCAAAAAGCATTAAAGTTCTTGGTAGCCTTTCAGCAATTAATTCAATGGGAGTTTTAGGATAATATTTATAAGAATAACCAAAATCTCCCCTAAAAAAATTTTGAATATATAAAACAACTCTCTCGCTTAAAGGTTTGTCTAATCCATATAATTTTATAACCTGTTCGTATGCTTCAGGGGGTAATTGAGGATTTAATAATAAATTTTGAAAAGCATTACCTGGGATTGAATCAAACAATACATAAGAAGATACTAAAAATAAAAAAAATACAATAATTAGTTGATACGTCCTTTTGAAAACATACTTAAGCATAATTAACCTTATAAAAATTAAGTGGCGGATTTAAAACCCGCCACTTAATAATAAATTTATTTATTGTTTAACAACAATTGATGCACAACTTGCGCAAGCATCAACTAGGCCTCCTAGTACATCTGTAAATGGATAATCTACAGAGTCACCTCTAAAGACCTCTAATACAGGTGGGTTAAACAATACCAAGTATGGAAGATCTTCATAAAGAATTGCTTCCATTTGATTTGATAATGCAATAGCTTCATCTACTGTTTTAGCAGCTTCAAAAGCATCAGCAACAGCATCAAATTCTGGATTGTTATAACCTGGTGTATTAAAACCACCACCACAAGAATCGTTTCTTGAGTGGAAGAATGTTACTGCTGAGTCTGGATATATTCCAACACTCCAACCTAACATATAAAAGTTCCAATTTTTACAATTGTCAGCACCGAATACTGTGTCAACAATAACACTGAAACCAGTAGGTCTTGCAGTTACATCAAATCCTAATTGTCTTATATAATCCGCAATAAATAGTGAGAATGTATTTCTCAACGGATCATACCCAGGACCTGGTGCATAAATCAACATATCTGAATCTGGTACTTCACCATTAGGACCTTTAATTCCTACAGGTGGGTTAGCTCTTGTATCATTACCTTCATGACTTCCCCAGTCATCAGCTGTCCATCCAGCTTCTTGTAATATAGAAATAGCTTTTTCCCATTTTCCAACAGTATCAAGACTTTCACACTCAGCAAGTGTTCCGGTTAATGGAGCCGCCCAAGCTGTTAATGCACCTGAGATAGTTCCATCCATTCTCTTAACTGTTCCCTGAAGAACACTATTGATAATAAAGTCTCTGTCAACTATACATGCAACAGCATTTCTGAAAGCTTTGTCGCTTCCTGGGAAAAGTCTTGTATTATGTGCAAAATATCTCATTCCTAATGGATCATTTTGTACTAATTCAATACCTGGTACTTGAGCTAATTGATTAAATGTGTTTCTCTTAACTCCAAGAGGGTTAAGAACGAAATCAACTTCACCATTTTGAAAAGCTAGGTAAGCAGCATCTTGATCACTATAAAGTGTAAATTCTACTGTACCTACAAATGGACCGTATTCATAAGAAAAACTATCTCCAGTTGTGTTTCCAAAGTCACCGCTAAATGCAGGTGCCTTACCATTGTCCCAGGCAAAACTTGTACCACCAGCATCATAAATGGTAGCAGATCCTCCGTACCACATGGTATTTGGATCATACTTCCATGTATAGAATGCTCCTTGCTCAAGCTTGTCATAGACAAAAGCTCCAGCTACAGGTGCATCTATTGCATCATGAGCTAATAGTGAATCTCGATCTGTTGCAATGCTTTCCCAATAGGCTTTACTTAATGCTGGTCCTTGAGCAGCACCATATTGCCATGTAGAAAGACCTGGATCATAGTTGAATGTAACACTAACAGTGTAATCGTCAGTAGCTACAATGCTTACAATACAGTTCTTAGCATTGCCTTCATCATCTTCACACAAATAAGGATAGGAGTTTAACCAGTTTCCAACTAGATTTAATCCAGTTACTGTATCCCATGTAAACTGCCAGTCATGTGCAGTTATAGGATTTCCATCACTCCATGTATAACCTTCTCTCACAGGAACATTATATGTATATGTTCCATCACCATTATCAGTAGAAGTTTCAACAAGTTCCCCTGCCATAGCTACAACTAATTGATAGTTTGGTATTGATAGTGTATAAAGACTCGTTGCCTGGTCAGACATTACGTACTGTGTCCAAACATCGGTATCAGTGTCGAGATAACCCCAGTAATTGTTTGTTTGTGGATCTGAATAAATTGCCACCTTATATACTCCTTCAGGACCTGAAGGAGCAGCTTCTTCAGCTGCAGCTGCTGTAGTAGCTGGTGCTTCTGTTGTTTCAGGTGTTTCCTCAACAACTTCTTCATCAGCAGTATCGCCACCACAGGCGACTACTACAAGAGCAAAAACTGAAAAAAGTAATATAAGACGCCAAGATTTGGATCCTTTAAAATTACTCAATTTCTCTCCTTTTTTTGTATACAAAAAATCCACATAAATGTGGATGTATTAATACTAGAAAATTTGTATATATTTACAACGTATTATTGAATTAATTTTATAATTTATTTGATAAGTTTTTTAATTTATGAAATAAATGAAAACCTGAAATATTCTTATAATTATATAAAATCCAGCCGCAAAAACTACTAATTTGAATCCAAAACTATGCATTTATTTTTACTTTAAAACATATATTTTTCATATTGAAATTGTGTCTTATACTGTTTTCTATAAACACCTGATAGTTTTTTGGAATTCTAGAGCTTAGATTAAAAGAAAATTCGGGTGGATAAGATGAATATTGAGTTACATATTTAAGCTTTGCTCTTTTGCCCCTAAAAGGATGTGGCGGATTTTTAATCCACAATTCTCTAAATTTAATATTTAATTCTGAAGTGCTAATTCTTGTATGTAATTGATCTTCTACGTCTTTAATACTCTTACTAATTTGTGTAATATTTTTTTTGTTTAAAGCAGAAATACGTAATACATTTACCCACTGGTATTGCTTTAACTCATTTTTAATATTTTTATTTATTTCTTCCTTTTCATAAGTATTTAATGTATCCCATTTATTAAAAACTACTAAAGGAGTTACTTTTTGCTCTATTGCTTCTTTTAATATTCTTTTATCTTCAAAGGAAAGACCAACTTCACTGTCTATAACAATTAATGCTAAAGTTGCACTTTCAAGTGATCTTATAGCTACAGTCGATGAGTACATATCAATTTGATTCTTTTGTTTTTTTCTTGGAATCCCAGCTGTATCAGTAATTTGATAGGAAACAGTATTTAAATTAATATCTTCATTTATTTTATCCCTAGTTGTGCCTGGTACATTCGAAACGGTCGATCTGTTACTATTTAAAAGAGCATTAAACAAAGTTGATTTTCCAGCATTGGGACGACCAACAATCACTATTGAAGATTTCTTATAATTTACATTAGAACTTTTCTTAGAAAGTTTTTTAAGAATGTTTTCTAAAATGTCTAACCCTTTTTTGTGATATGCAGAGATAAATAATTCAGTATTGAATATATATTTATACATTCTCTTGTCTAAATTTTCAATTTCAAAGTTTTCTGCCTTATTAAATACTGTGGTAGTTTTATTTTGCAGATTGTTATTGTTTATTAATTTAAAAATAGAATCTAAGCCAGAATAATTTTTTGATTGTACATCTATTAAAAACAATATATGGTCTGCTTTGTTTATGTATCTTAAAATATTATCTTGAAATTTAAGGTTAATGTCATCTGGATCTTCTAAAAAACCAGGTAAGTCTGAAATTAATAGCTTTTTTTCTTCTTCAAACTCTAAAGTTGTAGTTACTTTATCTCTTGTTGTATTCGGTGTAGAACCAATAATAGATGTTTTTCTTTTAGATAAAGCGTTTACTAATGTTGATTTACCAGCATTAGGTAATCCGAGTATTAAAACCTCTGGGATTTTATTTTTAGTCATATTATAAATATAGCTATTCTATTTATATGGTAAACAAACTATATTTAGTTACTCCTAGAGGCTTCTGTGCTGGTGTTGAAATGGCTATAAAAGCTTTACACTGGTTATTAAAAATCTATGATGAAACAATCTATTGTTATCACGAAATAGTACACAATAAATGGATAGTTAAAGAGTTTGAAAAAAATAATGTTGTTTTTGTAGAAGACCCTAATGAAATTCCTAAAGGTGCAATTGTTATGTTATCTGCACATGGAACTGCACCTGAAATTGAACTCCAATTTAACAATATATCTTCATTAACTATTAATTCTGTATGTCCATTAGTTACAAAAGTTCATCATGAGGCAAAAAAATTTAGTAAAGAAAACACACAAATTATTTATGTGGGTCATAAAAATCATGATGAAGCAAAAGGTGCAATTGGCGTTTCACCTGAAAACATGCACTTAGTTGAAAGTATTGAAGACGTTAAAGCATTAGAAATTGGAAATGATGTTGCTCTACTTGCACAGACCACTTTAGCTTTATCAGAGTGGGAGCCAATTATGAAATATTCTCAAGAAAGATTTAATGGTTTAAAAATGCCGAGGAAAAGTGACTTATGTTATGCAACTACCAATAGACAAGAAGCGATATTAGAAATTATTCCAGAAGTTAATACAGTTCTTGTTGTGGGATCAGAAAATTCAAGTAACACCAAAGCACTAGTTAGTATGGTTAACAATCAAGGTGTTGAAGCCTATCGTGTAGACAACGTTAACGATATAGAAAATCTAAATCTGAATGGTAATATTGCGATTACGGCAGGGGCGTCTGCACCAGATCATCTTGTTTACGAAATTATAGATAAAATAAACCCTATTAATTTAGAACAATTTAGATTGAAAGAAGAAGATGAATATTTTCCATTACCTCAGCAACTGAGATCTAATATTAAAAATATTTCAGATTTTTTGAACATTTTGAATACTTCAGAAACTAATCCAAAGTCGGAATATGGAATTAATAATGATAAGAAATGGACTGCTACTGAAGCTTTAAATTCTCTTTAATAATTTCAATTATCTCATCTATACTTTTATTTTCATTATTTATAACTACTGCATCATCAGGGATAATAAGTGGAGAAATTTTTCTATTTATATCTCTTGAATCCCTGGCTCTTATATCTTCAACTGATTCTTTGTTACCTGATTGAGCTATTCTTCTCTCGCTTCTTGTTGTTTCACTTGCATCTAAATATATTTTTAAATTAGCATTCTTGAAAACCACACTACCCATATCTCTTCCTTCAACAACTAACCCAGTATTTGAATTATCAAATAAAAATTTGAGTACATTAGACACAAGCATTCTAATTTCACTCAACTGAGCTATTTCAGAACTTTTTCTATTAATTTGTGGGGTATATAGATTTTCTTCTTCGTATACATTTCCGTCAACTTTACAAACTACTGGATCGTTAGATACTATTTCAAATTCATTTAGATTAAAAGAATTGGTTTTTTCATTATGTAATGCAATAACTCTGTAAAGAAGGCCTGATGAAAAAAATTCAAAGTTTAATTCAGAAGCTAAACGTTTACCTATTGTAGTTTTACCTACACCAGATGGGCCATCTAAGGTTATTAATGTTTTACTCATAATTCTATTTTAGACAATTGACCTTTAGACATATTACCTAAAGTGTATTTACCAATTTTTTCACGTTTTAATTCTCTTATATCTAAATCGTTAAATCTAAATATTTTACGTATTTCATGATTTTTACCAGATAATAATGTCACGTTATACGTATAAGAGTTAATAACTTTTATATTGTGAATTTTTAAAGTTTGACCTTCAAAAGTAATTTTTGTTCTTATTTTTTTATTTTTATTTATTTTATTTCTCAAAGTAACTTTATATTTTTTCTGAACCTTATTCTTTGAGTGAAATATTTCATTTAACCATTCACCATCAGTGCTTAATAACATCAAGCCTTCAGAATCTTTATCTAACCTGCCACCAAATTTAAGATAATTTTTTCCAATTAGATCATATATCGTTGGTGCACTTCCTTGTTTGTTATGAGAACATACATATCCTTTTGGTTTGTAAAATTTGTAATACTCATGAGTATTGTTATTTGATAACTTTTTGTTGTTAACAGAAACTACATCATTTTGCTTAACTATGTACCCAACCTCTGGTACTTTACCATTTACAATAACTTCACCGGATTTAATTAATTCATCTGCTTTTCTTCGAGATGTTGGAAGATTTAAAGCGATAAATTTATTTAATCTCAAAGAGATTTACTCTTCCTCTAGATTTGAGAAATATTCACCTAATACAGGAAGATCATCAATAGATGATATATCCATCTTTTCTAAGAAGAGATTAGTTGTTATATATAAATGAGGATTTCCTGGAACATCTAGATAGCCTGATTTTTCAATAAGACCTCGAGATTCTAAAGTTTTAAGAGATGACTCTGACTCAACCCCTCTTATCTCACTTACTTTAAGTTTTGTTACTGGCTGCTCATATGCAACAATAGATAATGTTTCTAGTGCTGGAGTAGATAATCCTCTTAAAATTGAAGGTGGTTTGAATTCAGCTAATTCAGTTGAAATTGAACTCAAAGTTACTAAGTCAGAAGATTTACCATCATATTTAATATAAAAGCCATAATCTTTTTCTTTTAATTCATCGTTTATTTCGTCAAAAATATTAACCAAATCTTCATTGGAGATATTAAAATTTTCTAAAAAATATTTATGATTTACTGAACCATCAGAAACTAACAAAATAGCGGTTATAACTTTTTTATAATTCATAATTTTTTTCTATTTTAATACCATCATCGTTTTGACTAGCTTTAACAAAACCCCATCTTACAGCTTCTAAAAGTGCGAGGAAAAAAGCTATAGCCTCTTTTTCAGTATTTACTTCATTTAAGATGCTTTCGAAAGATGTATTTAACCTTTTATCAACAACTTGCAATAAATCATCAATTGCTTTCTGTAAATCTGGTAAATCTTTATCTATATGTTTAAAACCTTCAATTGTTTTAAACCTGTCAAATACTTCAATAGCAACTTCATTAAATTTATTTTTATTTATTTCGTACTCAACATCTGGTTTAGGAAACAAATTTTTAGTTTGATAATATTTAAATGACTTGATTTCATTTTCGTTATATTTTATTTTCGAAGCTAAAGCAATACCAATTTCAGAAAATGCTTTAAATTGCAAAAGCCTAGCAAATGCCAGGTCTTTATCTTTAAGAATTTCCACTTCATCCATCCACTCAATTTCTTCTTCTTGAGGTAGCATTCTTTTAGCTTTTAATTCAAATAGTGAAGAAGCAAGTAATATAAACTCTGCGTAGTTTTCAATTTCATTATTTAGATTTTTTGACTCTAGACTGCTAAATAAGTCATTTAAACTTTCATCAATTTGTGAATTATTTGACGTATAGTTGATTAATAGAGATTTTAATGCGTCTACTAAGAAACTTAATTCCATTAAAAATCAGTCTTATCTAATATTTCATTTTTTTCTGTAAGTAAATTATCAAAATAATATTTACTTATATCCGGATCATCTATATTTTCTTTTAATAGATCGTACCCTATGTCTTCATGGTTCAGATAATCAAATGCTTTTCTGTTTGTTACAAGTTTTAATTCAGCCATTATTCTAAATAACCAGTTATATTCAGATATTGATTTACCTATGTCATGCAACAAGGACAGCTTTAATAAATCTTCATTATTTGAATATTTCATAGTTCTTTCTAAAACTTCCAACGAATGATGTCTATCTGCTTTTGACATTTTCCAGAAAAGTTGCTCTAACTGTTCATTATCGAGAATTTTTGAAATTCTAATTTGATCTACAATACTTATATCTTTGTAAAATAAAAATCTTATAGCTCTTTTTGCTTTTAAAAATAGTTCATTCATGACCTTGGATGACTTTCTGTAAATGCCTCTTCTAAAAATTCTTTCGTAACTTTAGTATATATCTGCGTGGTTGAAACAGAGCTATGGCCTAAAAATTCTTGAACTGTCCTTAAGTCACATCCGCCTTCAAGCATATGAGTAGCTGCACTATGTCTTAATGTATGCGGATGAACATCGGTTTGTAAAGAAATATTCTTAGCAGTTTTTTTTATTATTCTGAACACAGCAGTTCGATCTAATTTATTTTTTGATTTAGATAAAAAGAGTGGTTCTCCCCTGTTTTGTAAAAATGTTTCCCTAACATTTAAATATTGCATAAGGTTTTTATATAACATAGATCCAATTGGTACAATTCTTTGTTTAGAACCTTTGCCCTTCAATTTTAAATATTTCTCATCTAAATCAATATCGGATATATTTATGTCACATAGTTCAGAAACTCTACATCCAGTAGAATAAAGTACATCAATAACAGTTCTGTTCCTAGAATCTAAATAAGTTTCATGATTGTAAAAATTAATCATATTTTCAATATCAGTAATAGAAAGTACTTCAGGAAGCTTTTTAGAAGATTTAAGCTTTATATCTGAAATATCAATTGATTCATAGTCTTCATTTTCATTTATGTATTTAAGAAAATTTTTAATACTGGAGTGCATTCGTTTCTTTGTTGATGATGAATAATTAAATTCTGACATATCTATAAAAAAATTATCTATACTTGCTTTTGACAAGTCTTGGTTTTGTAAATAATTAGATAATTTTGTTAAATCAGATTTGTATGAATCAACAGTGTTTTGAGATAGTCCCTTTTGATATAAAAGATATTCTGAAAATGAACTTATTGATTTATTAATCTTTGACTTTATGTTCATCTTTTACATTTTCATCAAAAAATTTTATTTCTTTTGATGCAGCTATAAATGAATTGAACATAGGTGCTGGGTCCCATGGCCTTGATTTAAATTCAGGATGAAATTGTGAAGCTACAAAGTATGGATGATCTTTTAGTTCAATCATTTCAACTAAATCTTCATCAGGTGATAATCCACTAAATACTAATCCTTTAGATTCCAATTCATTTCTGAACTTATTATTTACTTCGTATCTATGCCTGTGACGTTCATAGATTATTTCATTGTTATATATATCTTTAGCCATAGTGTCTGGTTGAATTTTACAAGGATAAGTCCCAAGTCTCATAGATGCACCGATATCATCTGCTTCTAAATCTTGATTAGGTAATAAATCTATGACAGGATTTTTTGTAGTTTGAGAAAACTCTGTAGAATTTGCGTCTGATATACCACATACGTTGCGCGCAAACTCTATTACAGCACACTGTAAACCTAAGCAAATTCCAAGAAAAGGTATTTTATTTTTTCTTAGATACTCGATTGCACCTATTTTTCCTTCAATTCCTCTGTAGCCAAAACCTCCAGGAACTACTACACCATTTAAATTTTTAAGATCTTCAATTTCATAGTTATCTGCATCTATCCAAACTAAATCTAAATTTACTTTATTTTGAAGACAAGAGTGTTTTAAAGCTTCTACGACTGACATGTAGCTATCGGGTAAGCCAAAATATTTTCCGAGAATTGCTATTTTAACATTTTTGTTAACACCGTTTTTTAATGAAAGCATTTCATTCCACCTTGTTAAATCAGGGGAATCAGAATTTAATGCTAAACGTTTATCAACAGCTGCATCTAAACCCTCTTCATACATTTTGATAGGAACATCGTAGATATCATCTAGATCCGGTGCGTTAATAACATTTTCAAAGCTCACGTCACAAAATAGTGAAACTTTACTTTTTATTTCATCAGTTAACTCTTGCTCAGATCTCAAAACTATTAAATCTGGACTTATACCATAGCTTCTTAGCATTGATACTGAGTGTTGTGTTGGTTTTGTTTTAAGTTCTGTACTTGGACCAATAAAAGGTACGAGGGTAACATGAACGAACATTACATTTTCTTGACCAAACTCTTTTCTAATTTGTCTTGCTGCTTCTAGAAAAGGTAGTATCTCAATATCGCCAACTGTGCCTCCTATTTCAGTAATTTGCACATCTACTTCATTGGATATGCCTTTAATCCTTCTTTTAATTTCATCTGTAATATGAGGAATAACTTGGACAGTTGCACCAAGATAGTCGCCTTTTCGCTCTCTCTCAATTACCTTTCTGTAAATGCTTCCAGTTGTAACATTTGCATCTTTTCTTAAATTAACTCCAGTAAATCTTTCGTAATGTCCTAAATCTAAATCTGTTGTAGCACCATCTTCAGTAACAAAAACTTCTCCATGCTGAAACGGATTCATTGTGTCTGGATCAACATTAATATAAGGATCTAATTTTTGATTGACAATTGATAAACCTCTAGCTTTGAGCAGGTTTCCTAGAGACGCAGAAGTAATCCCTTTGCCAAGACCAGAGACTACACCGCCAGTGACAAATATGTATTTGGTCACGTCAAAATAATAACAGGTTTATTTTTATTGTGAAGAACTATCTAAGTATTTGGTTTAAAAAGTGATCTAGTTTAGGCTTATTGCTTTCTTCTAAAACTTTCAGTGCATTAGCTGATAATTTATAAGTAAAGGATAGATCGTTGGGTTCATTACATTGTTGTAATTCATTTCCATCAAACTGGACAGAGAAATCTTGATTCTTCTGAACAATAATTTTTACTTCAGAACGTTTATCCAAAACAATTGATCTTGGAAATTTTGTAAATGGAGATATAGGAGTAATTATTAATGAATCAATACTGGTTTGAACTATAGGACCTCCTGCAGAGTAATTGTATGCAGTAGAACCCATGGAAGTAGAAATTATAATTCCATCAGCTCTCAACTTTACATCTTGATCATATGTTTCTATTTGAATATCTAACATACGTGTTGGAGAGTTCTTTATTAAAACTATTTCATTAAATGCTGGTTCTTGTTCATCATTATTTTGAATAATAGGAACTCTTTTCTTGAAGTTGTTAAAATCACTTTTTACTAATTCCTGTAAATTAATGGTTTCGAATGAATTTACTAAGTAACCAACTCTGCCAGAACCAAGATTTAAAACAGGTACAGAGTTAGTCCATCCTAGTTTCATAGCTTTAAGAGCTGTTCCATCACCCCCTATACTTATTATTAAATTAAAAGTATCTTTGGATGTATTTTCATAACTCTTGTCTTCAAGAATTAATTTCTCATAACTTATTTTTTGATTATCTAAATACTTTAGAAAATCAACAGCTTGTTTGGATTTAAGATATTTTTTTGAAGAAACAATTGCCAACTTAACCATAAATACATTATAGGTGACTTATAATGTTCATAAAGTGATACCTATATCAGATATAAATCCTGCAAGAAATACACCTGTTATTTCAAGAGTATTTATGATTTCAACAGTTTTGGTTTTTATATTGATACAACCAAAAAACCAAATTGAGTTAATAAATTTCTTTTATCAATACTCAGCGATTCCATGTGAACTTGTCAATTTTGCTCCATTATCAGAATCACAATTTTATAATAACAGTTGCTTTTATGATCAATTCAAAGTGATCTTTCCAAGCAAGAATTTATATTTAAGTGTCATTCTTGCAAATTTGTTTCATGCAAACTTTTTACATATATTAGGAAATTTATGGAGTTTTTGGATTTTTGGAAATAATGTTGAAGACAAACTTGGTAAATTAAAATATCTATTCTTTCTTTTATTAATAGGTGTAATAAGTATTGTTTCTCATACTTTTCTAAACCAAGAAAGTTTAGTTCCTATAGTAGGTGCATCTGGGATAGTTTCTGGATTAATGGGTGCTTACGTTTATATGTTTCCTAATGCAAGGTTATTAGTTCTAGTCCCATTTGGTTTCTTGTTTCCAACTACAATCAAAGCTAAATTTTTTATGATTTTTTGGTTTATTTCTCAAATATTTATTGCACTAGGTGATCAAAATATTTCCTGGGAAGCACATGTGGGTGGATTTATATTTGGTTATCTTTTATTAAGATTGTTCAGTAAGAAAAGGTACGACATCTGAAAATTTATTAAGTTGTATATCAGCAATATTGACATCTAAATAATTTTTGATACCTGAGGACACTAAAAATGTTTTTGCATTCAAATTTTTTCCGAAAATAATATCTGTGTCAACCCTATCTCCTATTACAAAATTTACAGTTATTCTGTTTTGAATAAAATATGAACTGTAGTGATTACCAGATTTGCCTAAAGTAGGAATGCTAATTGACAATTCATCTTCTATGATTTTTACAACTGCTCCATTCCCAGCCTTCTCACCAAACTCAGTTGGAAATGTAAGATCCTTATTTAGGCTCAATATATTTTTACCTATACTTACACTTTTAATAATCTCATTTATTTCTGAAAAATTGTTTTCTTCTTTACGACCTATCAGGACTAATTCTGCATTTTCAAGACTTGTAACATTCATATTCAAATTTTTTATATATTTTTTTAAATTTTCTGATCCGTAAATAAAAATATTTAATTTATCGTCTGAGTACAGATTTTGAAAAATTACTAATGGTGTAATAATTTTTGATATATCTATATCTAATTGGAGTAAATTTTCAAGCTTATCTTTTATTTCACTAGGAGTTTGAGAGCTATTATTTGTTGTATAGTATATTTCAATACCTTCATTAATAATTTTCAGTAAGCCTTCTTTAACTCCATCAATTAAAGTTTGACCTTTGAATATAGTTCCATCAAGGTCTGTAGCGATTATGCTCACGTTTTTCTTCCATTAATAAAACTCTGGCTGTTATTCCACTAGCTTCATAAAAATTTTTTGCAACTCTATCACTTGGAAGAGTAATTGTTCTTAATGAGGATTGAATTGTTTCAACATAATTTCTTATACAATTTAGTAGAAAAGTACCCAATGAAAGTTCTCTAAATTCATCTTTTACAAATATTTCCGTGAGGAGTGAATATTCCTTATCTTGATGCAATTTTGCATAACCAATAGGTTCCTTTTCACATAAAAGTAAAAAATTTTTAGATTCACTCAAGTCTATATTTGAATAATAATTCATTAAATTTTCGTCAATATTTGACATTCTTTGAAAAAAGGATTCAGACAACTGATTAGGAATTTCTATATCAGTCTCAACAGTAAAAGTGAAACCTAAATCATTATGCTTATGCACAATCAGAGCATACTTTTGATCTTGGTTTTGCTAATTGAGTATTTCTTAATACTAGAAAACAAACAGAACATGTAAACTCGTCATCTTTTTTATCATCAGCAATTTCATCTAGTTTTAAATCTGAGCTTTTTACGTTTCTTTTTTCTGCAGCATCAACAGACATAAAAGATCCTTCGGCTTCATCTGCATCATCTACCGATTTTTTTTCAGTTTCTACCCTTGCTTCTAGAGATTCTGTTTCTACTTCCTCTTTTTCTTCTTCTTCTGGTGGAGTTTCAATCTCTTCAATATCGTCTTCTTCTAGGTCTTCAAGCGTAGGTTCTTCTAATTCTTCAGTTTCTTTTTTAGCCATATAACTCCTAACTTGCCTTAAATATTACTAAATTTTAAAACGTATGGCTGAATTTTCAATAAATATATTGGCTGGACCATTTGCAAAGTAATCACCATCAATCTCTATTGGGTCATTACTTGTTAATTCTAATTTTGAAGTTTTTCTAAGGATTACATCAGATTCTTTAAGATGTAAACCTTTTTGAGCTAAGAAAAATATCTTCATTGCTTTAAGTTTTGATACTGCAAATATTTGTACATTGAACTTACCATCTTGCAAGCTAGACTTTGGTGAAATATTCCAGCCTCCACCAAAATATTGTGCATTGCATACACATATGTTGAAAGCATTATTGTTAAATTCGAAATTTCCTAAATTTATAGATATTTTTTTTGATTTAGCAAAAAATATTTTAATCCAAAAGCTAATTGGATATCTGAACCTTCGTATTATTTTAGGCATCTTTTCACTTACTTCTACTGAGGAAGCCAAAAACCCAATATTTAAAACATTTATAAAATATTTAGATGTATTTTCAGCTTCGATTCTTCCGACATCGACCTCATAATAAGAATCTGTAGTTAAGTGATTTATAGTTTCTTCAATATTTTGTGGAAGTGCAAATGTTCTAATAAAATCAGATCCGCTGCCAGCAGGCAGGCAGGCAACTTCTGGATTTTTAATACCATTATTCATCAAAGCATTGATCAATGAATTTAAACTTCCATCTCCCCCAATAGCACAATATTGGAATTTGTTAGTATCTGAATACTCAAATATGACGTTATTAAGTTCATTGATTGTTGAAGTTGAAAAGTATATAAAAGGAATGTTCTTACTTTTAAATAAATCTTCAATGTATTCTTGTGAAAGATTTTTTCCTCTTGAATTAAGGTTATGAATTACAATGTATGTTTTCATGACATAGTTTTTTGTATCAAATTATTATCAAAGATTTTATTTATATCTTCAAAGGTATCGTCTTCATAAATAATTGACAATTTTTTTGATATTTCAGATGCTTCTTTTGCTACCTTTATAAAATCACCAATATTCAAATTAAATTTATTTATTACGTATTCAATATTTCCAGATTTCATATATTCATAAAATACACTAAACCAAGATAAATTAATTTGTGTAGGTTTTTTAATACCATGCGAGTATTCAATTTTGTTAACTTTTTCTATAGAAGAATAAAATTTATTAAATAAATGATTAAATTCATCCTTAAGAGTAAATTCTAGTTTTTCATTACTTATTCCAGATGAAACATACATTAGTTTCATTTCAATATCCTGATTATTAATTGTATGGTACAAATGAATTGCTGGAATTAGATTATCTCTATAAGTTTCCTTTAAAACTTTACCTTTTATTGAGTCAATAAATCCAAGGTCTTTCAAAACATTGTGCTTTCCTTTAAACAATTCTTCTAACTTCTCAGTTTTAAACATATTTTGATAAGCAAAAAAACTTTTTTCCAATAGTTCGATTGATTCCTCCATACTATAAATATTTAACAAGCTCAATATAGATGAATAACTAACAGAAAATGCTGAATTTAAATTACTGGATTTGAGTGTAAATAGATTACTATACCAGTCCTTATTTATGCTTCTATCATATGATAAGAAGGCATATCCCATATCATCTATACCCCTTCTCCCCGCTCGGCCACTAAGTTGCAAAAATTCTGACTGAGTAATTGGTCTGGTTTTTATTCCATCATATTTATGCAACCTATCAATAAAGATAGCTTTAGCAGGCATATTAATTCCTAAAGCTAATGTTTCAGTGGCAAAAAGAAATTTTATATATTTATTTAAAAATAAATATTCTACAAATTCTTTAACTATTGGTGCTAAACCAGCATGATGATATCCTACACCTCTTGACCACATCCACATATGTTCATCAAGATTAAGGAGTTCTAACTCTTCAGTTGTTAGATCACCAAATACTTCATCATATTTGTCCTTAATTTCATCTCTATTTTCAATTAATTTAAAATTATTCGATAATTGTCTTGCGCTTGATTCAACCCTTTCTCTTGAAAAGTAAAAAAATATGACTGGTAATAAATTTCTAGAATTTAAATATAATGCTTGTTCTCTTAAATTAGGTTTGTTAAATTGCGAATTTTTTTTCTCAATTTTAAATATATTTTTGTTTTTTTTATCTTTTGTTGATTTAATTATTTTTAAGTCTCTACTCGACTTGGAACTAGCAACTAAAGATATTTCTAAAGGAATAGGTCTTGTACTTGAGTGAATTAATGAGGTTGTTCCCCTTAATGAAACTAACCATTCTAAAAATTCATTTTTATTGTTAATGGTTGCTGAAAGAGAAAGAAATTTTATATCTTTGTTTGCGTGTATTAATATTTCCTCCCACGTTGTTCCCCTTTCTTTGTCAGCAAGATAATGCACTTCATCTAAAATAATTAAACCTGTATCGTTTAACTTACTATCTTTGCTAAAAATCATATTTCTTAATATTTCTGTAGTTGCTATAACTAATTCTGCATCTTTATCTATACTTCTGTCTCCTGTAAGCAGTCCAGTTCTTATTCCTTGCCTATTAAAATCATTGTATTTTTGGTTAGAAAGTGCCTTTATGGGTGTTGTGTAGAAAATATTTTTTTGTTTTGATAAGTAATAATCAATTGATTTTTCGGCAATGTATGTTTTTCCTGAGCCTGTAGGTGCGACAACTAATACATTGCTCCCATTTTTTACATCATTAATTGCATCTATTTGAAATTTGTCAGGAGTAAACATTGTTTTTTAATTATTCTTACTTAGATACAAAACCAACTCAATAAGCATATATAAAGGTATTGTAAATATAAATAGCGTTACTGGATCGCCTGTAGGTGTAATAATTGCAGAAAAAATTAATACGGCTACAAATATTTCTTTTCTATTATCTGTAAAAATGTTCCTACTAATGATGCCTCTTTTAATTAAAAAATAAATTACTAATGGTGTTTGAAATGAAATACCAAATAAAATTGAGATCCTCGAAATCAGTTGAAAATAATTTTGTGTTCTTAAAATGAAATCAGATTCATTAAATGATAATAAAAAATCTATACCTATAGGTAGTGTTTTGTATGCTGAAAAAATACCAAGATAAAATAAAGATATAAAAACAATCAAATACAAGATAAAAAGTTTATGCGTTAATTTTTCAAAAGCAGGTTTGAAAAAATATCCAATTATAAAAATAATTATTGGAAGGGATAAGGCTATTGATACAAAAAATGTATTTAAAACTTTAACTTGGAAACCTTCATATATTGTAAACGCAACGAGTTCGTCTGTTGAGTATCCAGCATTCAATAATGGAGAAGTTAGTATTTCATAAATTGAACCGTAATTTATATAAACAATTGTGAAAAATATTGAAACTATAAATATTGAAATTAATATTCTATAATTTAATTCTTTAAAGTGTTCAAAAAATTTTTTATTATCCAAATCTATTCCTCTTCTAACCAGACCCATTTTTGTTCTATTGTTTCATCGCCAATAACTTTTCTAACTTGATCAGACTTTGAACTATTGAATACACGAAAAAATTTTCCTATTTTATCTTTATCTAGAATGCCTAGTGATATAAAAATTATTATTGTAAGTTCAATTAAACTCATATCTTTAATTTCTTTTTTAATTTATCGTTTCTATTTTTTAATTCAT
>Ga0181596_10000944_pt1 | contig 30009 bp, 27 predicted proteins | sample 041ome_6_FD_148655 | JGI IMG/M metagenome (GOLD analysis project Ga0181596, IMG submission 148655) | Coastal salt marsh microbial communities from the Groves Creek Marsh, Skidaway Island, Georgia - 041402US metaG (spades assembly) | ecosystem: Environmental > Aquatic > Marine > Intertidal zone... | reverse complement strand
GGAAAATCTGAATGGCTATTTGCTGTTGCTGTAATTTTTGATGATATAGCAGCTGCTTTTGCTACAGTTGCTTTTGTAGCATTTATATCTTTATTAGTAGATAGAACTTACACTGCAACACAATATGCATTACTAGCATCAATTGGAACCGCTGGAAGAACAACACTTGCATCATCATCAGGAGCATTAGTAGATTGGTTAAATGGAGATTGGGGTACATTTTTTATTTTAACAGCGATAATGGTTATTCCCTCTTTAATTTGCTTATGGTTTATTAAAGATAAATTAAAATTAAGTGAAAAATAATTATTTTTTTAAAAAACAATTTTCCAATATTTATAAAAAAACTTCAAAAAATTCTGAAGTTACATCACAAATAATTTATGGTGAAAAATTTAAAATTTTATCAAAAAACAAAAAATGGATTAAAATTAAAACATTATTTGATAATTATATTGGATACATAGAAAATAAGGATTATGTGGATAAACATGATCCCAAATATAAGGTCTATTCTTTAAAGGCTAGAGTCAGTAATAAGTTTAATAAAAAGACTAAAAATTTTTTACCTTTTGGATCAAAAGTTGATCTAATTAATGAGAATAAAAATCATATAGAATTTGAAAAAAATAAATGGTTAAAAAAAAGTGATTTAAAAAAAATTGATCATAAAGAAATTAACTTTAATAAAATATTCAAATTATTTCTAAAAACAAAATATGTTTGGGGAGGAAAAACTTATAGAGGAATAGATTGCTCAGCCTTATTACAAATATTTTACTATTATAATAATAAGTTTTTTCCTCGAGATACCAAGGATCAAATTAAATATTTAAAAGGAAACTTAAAAAGAAATTATCAAAAGGGAGATATCATTTTTTGGAAAGGGCATGTAGCAATGTGTTTAAATTCTAAGCAATTGATACATGCATATGGACCTGAAAAAAAAGTATTGATTATGCCTATACTTAAGACAATTAAAAGAATTGAAAATACAGCAAAACTTAAAGTTAAAAAAATAGCTAAAATTAAAATTTAGCTTCTTCCAAAATCTGGCTTATTAATATCTTGTTTGAGTTTAATTATTTTTGATCTGACTTTTTTAGTTTGAATTAATTTTTTTAGAATTGATCTATTATTTTTAGAATTAATATCTTTTTTAAATGAATTTAAATTTTTAATAAATAAATCAATTACCTTTGAAATATTTTTTTTGTTATTAAAAAAAATATCTCTCCACATAATTTCATTAGAAGCAGCTATTCTTGAAAAATCTCTTAATCCACCAGCGCTATATTTAATCAAATCATAATTTTGGATTTTCTCAAAATCTTGTGCTGATTTTACTAAATTGTAAGCAATTAAGTGAGGAAGATGGCTCGTCATTGAAAATATTTTGTCATGTTTTTCAGCGCTCATAATAACAATTTTTGACCCCATCTTTTTCCAAAAACTACTTAATAAATTTAAATGTTTTTTCTTAGTATTTTTTTCTTTAATTAAAACGCACCACTTGTTTTCAAATATATCTTGTTTACCATTTTCAGGCCCACTAACTTCTGAACCTGCAATCGGATGTCCTTGAGTCCAAGTAATACCCTTTTTTAAAAAACTTTTTATAATTTTTGAGGACTCTATTTTTGAAGAACCAATATCGGTGATTATATTCTTATTCGATAAAGATTTATTCATTTTAAGAATTAAATTTTTATACTCACTCATAGGTGTGCTTAAAATAATTAGATCTGATTTTTTTACAGCTTGATCTAAATCTTTAATAATTATACCCGGAAGTTTTAATCTTTTTATTTTAGATACATTTGAACTAGATTTTTCATAAATAAAAATTTTATTTGCAATTTTTTTTTTATGTATTCTTCTTAACAGAGAAGAACCTAGTAGACCGCAACCAATAATTAAAATATTTTTCATATTAATTTAATATATTTTTTACAGCATCCATAAATGCTAAATTTTCACTTCTAGAGCCAATGGTTAATCTTAATTTATTTTTAATATGATAGCCATCTTCTGTAGATCTAACAATAATTCCTTTATTTTTGAGTTTCTCATAAAATTCTTTTGCAGAATGGTTGCTTCTTTTAAAATCTAATAATAAAAAATTTGCAGAAATCGTATTAGAAAATATTTGGTATCTTTCTAGAAAAGATTTTATTTTCTTTGCAAAAATTAAATTGTGCTTTATTGATTTTTCTATAAATTTAGAGTCTTTAAGCGATTCAACAGCTGCTAATTGAGCAAGTAAACTTACATTAAAAGGTGGTTTAATTATATTTAAAGCATCTATAATTTTTTTAGAACCATATCCCCACCCCACTCTTAAAGAAGCTAAACCAAAAATTTTTGAGAATGTTCTCAAAATAAACACATTATCTTTATTTTTAAACAGGTCTAAACCTGATTTATAATCTTTATTTTTCATATATTCTGCATAAGCATCATCCACAACTAATAAAATATTTTTGTTCAATTTTTTTCTTAACTCTAATAATTCTTTTTTAGTCAAATAGGTTCCTGTTGGATTATTTGGATTTGCTAAAAAAACTATTTTAGTTTTTTTTGTTACCTTGTTGATTATTTCAGATACTGAAATTTTAAATTTTAATTCTTTCGCAAAAACTACTTTGGCACCTACAATGTTTGCATATATCCTATACATTAAGAAGCTATATTGAGGCACTATAACTTCGTCTTTTGGATTTAAATATAACTGACAAATCATTTGAATAACCTCATCTGAACCAGCTCCACATATAATCTTATTACTGTTACATTTATATTTTTTTGAAATTTCTCTTCTCAAAAGTTCAGATTTTCCATCTGGATATCTCTCTAATTTCAATTTTTTATCAGAAATTATTTTCTTTGCTCTAGGACTCATTCCTAAAGCGGACTCATTTGCTGACAATTTTATAATTTTTTTTAATTTTTTTATTTTAGATTTACCTGGCTTATATGCCTCAATATTAAAATTTTTAAATTTTGGAATGGTCATTTTTTTATTATGAGCTCTTTATAGATAAAAATATAAATTTTTACACTGAATAAGACAATTTTTAAAAAATTGACATAATAAATAACTTCTAGTACAAAATTTATGCGCTGATTTAACTGAATTGCGAGCGCTTAAAAAAAACCGCTAAAATTGTTTTTTTTCTCCCAATTCAAATAATCACATTTGTTATGAATAAAGAGATAAATTTAAAAACCTTATTAGTAAAAAAACCACTTAAATTAGATTGTGGTAAAACAATTAATAATTTTCCTATTGCCTATGAAACTTATGGGACTTTAAATGAGAAAAAAGATAACGCAATTTTAGTTTTTCATGCATTAACTGGTGATCAGTTTGTTGCTGGCTTAAATCCAGTAACTAATAAGGATGGTTGGTGGTCATATGCTGTGGGTCCTAATAAATCAATTGATACTAATAAATATTTTGTAATTTGTTCTAATGTAATTGGTGGGTGTCTAGGTTCATTTGGGCCAAGTCATAAAGATCCTGATACACAGAAAGTTTTTGGTACTAATTTTCCTGTCATTACCATTAATGATATGGTCAATGCCCAATATAATTTAATTGAACACTTTGGTATTGATAAACTTTTTTCAATTGTTGGAGGTTCTATGGGTGGTATGCAAGTTCTTCAATTTATTAGTAATTTTCCTAATAAAGCGAAAACTGTAATACCTATAGCTTGTACATCTAGTCACTCTGCACAAAATATAGCATTTAATGAATTAGGTCGTCAGGCGATTGCGGCTGATAGTAATTGGAATGACGGAAATTATAATACTAAAAATACAATACCTAACAAAGGTTTGGCTGTTGCGAGAATGGCAGCTCACATAACTTATCTTTCCAAAAAAGGTCTCCAAGAAAAATTTGGAAGAAAATTACAAGAAAGAGAAGACCTTAAATTTGGTTTTGATGCTGACTTTCAAATTGAGAGTTATTTACGATATCAAGGATCTGTTTTCGTTGATAGATTTGATGCAAATAGTTATTTATACATCACAAGAGCCATGGACTATTTTGATTTAGCTAAACAATTTAATGGTAATTTGTCTGATGCCTTTAAAGATACTAATGCAAAATTTTTTGTAATTTCTTTTACTTCAGATTGGCTTTACCCTACACAAGAAAATAAAGATATTGTAATTGCACTTAACGCTATTGGAGCTGACGTTGGTTTTGTTGAGATTGAGTCAGATAAAGGGCATGATTCTTTTTTACTTGATGTCCCAGAATTTTTAAATGCTCTTAAAAACTTTTTAGATAAATCCTACGCTACTGTTTAATAATGAAAAATGAATTTAAAGTTATTGCTGATTTAGTTGAAAAAAATACACGTGTTTTAGATGTTGGTTGTGCGGATGGTGTGTTAATGGAATTTTTAAGAGATAATAAAAACATTGATATTAGAGGGCTGGAAATATCTAAAAATAAAGTTCAAAAATGTATTGAAAAAGGGCTTACTGTAATTGAGGGCAATGCAGAGTTTGATTTAAAACAATTTCCTGACAAATCTTTTGACTACGTTGTACTAAGTCAAACATTACAAGCATTCTTAAACCCTGAGCTTGTAATTAATGAGTTACTAAGAGTTGGTAAAAAAGCGATAGTAACAATTCCTAATTTTGGATATTGGAAAGTAAGATTGCATCTTTTGCTAAAGGGAACAATGCCAGTAACAGAAACTCTTCCAGATCAATGGTATAACACACCTAATTTACATATGTGTACAATTAAAGATTTTGTATATTTTGTAAGATCTAGAAATTTCAAGATTTTTAAATCATTAGCTTTAAATGAAAAAAATACATCTTTAATAAATAATAAAAATTTGGAAATAAAAAACTTATTTTCTGATTTAGGGATATTTTTAATTGAAAAATAATATTAAAATAGAGATCATTCCCTGCTTACAAGATAATTATAGCTATTTAATCATCGATAAAGATAAAAATGATGCTTGTGTTGTTGATCCAAGTGAAGCTAAACCTGTAATAAATTTTATAGAAAAAGAAAATATTAATTTAAAATATATTTTAAATACACATCATCATTTTGATCACATTGGTGGTAACAAAGAATTAAAACAAAAATATAACTCTATTGTAGTTGGATATAAGAATGACAGTAAAAGAATTCCTGAAATTAGTGTTTTGGTTGAAGATAATCAGATTTGGAAAGCAGATAATTTTGAAGCAAAAATAATTCATATTCCAGGTCACACAACAGGTCATATTGGTTTTTATTTTTTTAATGAAAAAGCAATATTCACTGGAGACACATTGTTTTCACTAGGATGTGGGAGAATTTTTGAAGGAACATACGAAGAGATGTTTGAATCTCTATCAAAAATAAAAAATCTACCTGATGATACTAAAATTTATTGTGGTCATGAGTACACTCTACAAAATTCAAATTTTTGTATTAAACACGATCCCCAAAATCTAAATCTTCAAAGCAAAATAACTAACATCAAAGAAAAACTTGATAATAATACTCCTACAATACCATCTACTCTTAAAGATGAAAAAGAGTGCAATATATTTTTGAGAGCAAAAAATGTTGATTCTTTTTCAAAATTGAGAGATTTAAAGGATAATTTCTAGTTAATTCGACTTGACTATAGCTTTGCTGTAACTATATTGCGGTAACTTAAATTTAAATCATACTATGTCATACGCAGTAATAAAAACAGGTGGAAAACAATATAAAGTTAAATCTGGAGAGATTCTAAAGATTGAAAAACTACCAGATTCAAAACCTGACTCTAAAATAGAATTTAATGAAGTTCTTGCTTACGGTGACGATAAAACTATCGAAATTGGTGCACCTACAGTTGCAGGAGCAAAAGTAGAAGCTGATTTAATTAAAAATGGTAAAGATCGAACTATTTTAATCTTCAAAAAAAGAAGAAGACATAATTCAAGAAGAAAAAATGGTCATAGACAAGAGCATACAATGATAAGAATTAATAAGATTTTTTCTAAAGATGGTAAAGTTTTATCAGAAGCAGAGAAAATGGTTAAACCAACTAAAAAGGTTGAGGCTGAAGTTAAAGAAAAAGCTCCAGCAACAGGTAAATAAATTAGGTAATTTATGGCAACAAAAAAAGCAGGTGGATCATCGAGAAACGGACGAGATAGTGCTGGGCGTAGGCTTGGTGTTAAAAAGTACGGCGGTGAAACAGTAATACCTGGAAATATAATTGTAAGACAAAGAGGAACAAAAATCTTTCCTGGTGAAAACGTAGGAATGGGTAAAGATCATTCAATTTTTTCAGTAGCTAAAGGTAAAGTTGTATTCAAAAAATCAAAAGCAGATAGAACTTTCGTTTCAGTAAAACCCAATTAATAGTACAACTTAATTAGATGTTGTATTATGAAATTTCTCGATCAAGTTAAAATTTATGTAAAAGCTGGTAACGGTGGTGATGGTTCGCCAAGTTTCAGAAGAGAAAAATATGTTGAGTATGGAGGTCCCGATGGAGGCGATGGCGGAAAAGGTGGATCTATAATTTTAAAAGCTGAAGAAAATCTCAACACCCTTATAGATTACAGATACCAACAACACCATAAAGCACAACGAGGAGAGAATGGTGCTGGTCAAAATCGTACAGGTAAAGGAGGAGACGATTTATTTTTAAAAGTGCCACTTGGAACTCAAGTTTTTGAAGAAGATAATAAAACTTTATTATTCGATTTTAATAAAAAAGGAGAAGAGTTTGTCGTTGCTATTGGTGGCAAAGGTGGACTAGGAAACACTAGGTTTAAAAGTTCTACAAATAGAGCTCCAAGGAAATTTACTAAAGGTGGAATTGGAGAAGAATTTACAATCTGGCTTCAATTAAAAACAATTGCTGACATTGGGATAATTGGATTGCCCAATGCCGGAAAATCAAGTTTGTTAGCAGCTATTACAAATGCAAATCCCAAAATTGCTAATTATAGATTTACTACTTTAAATCCTAATTTGGGAGTTGCCTCTTATGATGATAAAGAAATAACTATTGCAGATATTCCAGGATTAGTAGAGGGCGCCCATGAAGGTGTTGGTCTTGGTATACAATTTTTAAAACATATAGAAAGATGTAAATCATTATTGCATCTCATAGATATTACAAACTTGGATTTAAATGAGTCTTATGAACAAGTTAAAAGTGAGTTAAAAAACTACAGTGCAAAATTAATTGAAAAAAAAGAGCTTGTAGTACTTAATAAAGTAGATTTAGTTGATGAAGATACTGTTAAAGATGTAATTGATCATTTCTCTAAAGGAAAAGATTGTGAGATAATGACTATGACAACACTTGAAAAAGATTCTATATCTAAAATTAAAGCTAAACTTTTGTCATATGTCTCTTAAAAACTCTAAAATAATTGTTGTTAAAATAGGATCTTCACTTCTTGTTGATAATAATAAAAAAATAAGAAAAAAATGGCTCGCTAGTTTTGCAAAAGATATCAAAAAATTAAAAGATAAAAATCAAAAAGTAGTAATTGTAAGTTCAGGCGCAATAGCTCTTGGATGCAAGAAAATGAATATCAATAAAAAAACAATTAAACTTGATAAAAGTCAGGCAATAGCTTCCATAGGTCAGATAGAACTGATGAATTTATTTTCCCAAACATTTACAAAATTTAAATTAAATATATCACAAATCTTATTAACTCTTGAAGACACAGAGGAAAGAAGAAGATCTTTAAATGCTAAAAGAACTTTTGAAAATTTGTTTGATTTAGGCTTTATTCCAATTGTTAACGAAAATGATACGATAGCTACCTCAGAGATAAAATATGGTGATAATGATAGGCTGGCATCAAGAGTTGCTCAAATTACTGATGCGGACACTTTAATCCTCCTTTCAGATGTGGATGGGCTTTACACAAAAAATCCAAAAATTTATAAAGACGCTAAATTAATAAAAAAAGTAAATGATTTAAAAAAAGATTTAAAAGAAATTAACATTAAAGGTGTAAATGAATACGGCAGTGGTGGAATGCAAACTAAAATAGAGGCAGCAAAAATCTGTCAGCTAGCAGGTTGTAATATGGTTATAGCAAATGGACTAAACCTAAATCCTATATCAATGATTAGTGAAAAAAATATTTGTACATGGTTCAATTCTAAAGTTTCAAAACTTGATGCTAGAAAAAAATGGATCATAAGCTCTATTGCACCAAAAGGATCAATCATAATTGATGATGGTGCAAAAAAAGCATTAAGATCAGGAAAAAGTTTATTAGCTGCCGGAATTAAAAAAATCTCAGGAAAGTTTAATAAAGGAGATCATGTTAAAATTTTAGATAAAAGAAATAATGAATGCGCAAGAGGCTTAAGTTCTTTTGCCTCTGATGAAATAGTTAAGATTATGGGACATCATTCTAATCAAATAGAAAAGTTATTGGGTTATGTTGCTAAATCAGAAGTGATTCACAAAGATGATATGGTAGAAATTTAAAATGAATAAAATAATGAATTCAATTGGTGTTAAAAGTAGAAGAGCGTCTGAAAAAAAAATTGATTTAGACACCAAAAATAAAGTCTTAAAATTTTATGCTGAATTGCTTGATAAAGAAAATAAATCAATTTTAAGAGAGAACTCAAAAGATATTAAATTTGCAGAAAAAAAGGGAATAAAAGAAAATTTAATTAATAGATTAAGAATTGATGAGGTAAAACTCAAAAATATAAAAAACTCTATTATTAAAATTTCAAAACTAAAAGATCCTGTAAATGTAACTCTAAAAAAATGGAGTAGACCTAATGGATTAAATATCAAAAGAGTAACTATTCCAATTGGGGTAATTGGTGTTATTTTTGAAAGTAGACCCAATGTGACATCTGATGTAGCAAGTTTATGCTTTAAATCTGGTAATGCTGTAATTCTTAAAGGGGGATCTGAGGCTATAAATACTAATAGAATATTAGCAAAATTATTTCGCCAAGCTCTTAGAAAAAATAAAGTTGATGAAAATTATATTCAATTTGTAGATTCTAAAGACAGAAAAATGGTCGATACCATGCTTTCAAAAATGAAAAAATATATTGATGTAATAATTCCTAGAGGTGGAAAGAACCTAGTTAAAAGAGTTCAAGAATTTTCAACAGTTCCGATAATTGGTCACTTAGAGGGTATCTGTCACACATTTATTGATAAAGATGCAGAACTAAATATGGCATCGAAAATTATTTATAATGCAAAATTAAGAAATACAGCCATTTGTGGTGCAACCGAAACTATTTTGCTTCATGAGAGAATAGTTAAAAAATTTTGTAATCCAATATTAAAAAAACTTGATGATCAAAATTGTAAAATATATGGAGACAACATCGTCAGAAAATATTTTAAAGGAAAAATTTATCCAGCCAAAGAAAAGGATTGGTCTACAGAATATTTAACAGCAGCAGTATCGGTTAAAGTTGTGAAGAGCAATGAAGAAGCTATTGATCATATCAATAAATATGGAACAATGCATACAGACTCAATAGTTACTAAAAATATAAAGACAGCTAATAAGTTTTTAAAAAATGTTAAAAGTTCTATTGCAATGCATAATACTTCAACACAATTTGCTGATGGTGGTGAATTTGGATTTGGTGGTGAAGTAGGAATATCAACAAATACGCTTCCTCCAAGAGGTCCTGTTGGTTTAGAACAATTAGTTTCATACAAATATGAAATTTCAAGTAAAGGAAAAATAAGAAAATAATTTAAATATTAAAATGAAAATTGGAATTTTAGGAGGTTCATTTGATCCAGCTCACAAAGGACATTTAGCAATATCAAAAGAAGCTAAAAAAAGATTTAAGCTTGAAAAAATTATTTGGGCAGTTACTAAAAAAAATCCTCTGAAAGCTGAGAGCAAAACACCAATATCTAAAAAAATAAAAGATTGTAAAAAAATAATAGGATTAAATTCTTTTATAAAAGTAAAATTTTATGAAAATATTATCAAATCAAATAAGACCATTGATTTAATCAACTATCTGAAAAAGAATAAAAACATTGAAATTTTTTTTTTAATGGGAGCAGATAACTTAATCAACTTTCACAAATGGTTTAAGTCTGAATTAATTTCACAAAAATGTAATATTATTGTATTCGATCGTCATGGTTATAAAAAAAATTCTTTAAAATCAAAGACATTTAAGAAACTAAATAATAAAACACTTACATTCGTCGAGTTTAAAAAAGTCAACATTTCATCTTCTCAATTAAGAAAAATTTGATAGTCTGATCATAATTAATGGATAAAATTTCAGATCTTAAAACAGTTGTAATAAACACACTGGATCTCAATAAAGCTCAGGATATTGTTACTATTGACCTTAAGGACAAAAGTTCAATGGCTGATTATATGATAATTGCTAGTGGCACCTCTTCAAGACATATTCAATCCTTATCAGAACAAGTTTTAGAAAAGTTAAAAGACAATGGTATTAAAAATTCTAAAATAGAAGGCAAAGAAAGTGCTGAGTGGAAACTAGTTGATGGTATTGATTTAATTGTTCATATTTTTCATCCAGAGAAAAGAAAGTTTTATGAACTTGAAAAAATTTGGTCAGAACTAATCCCAAAAGAAAAGGTTATCATATGAAAAAAATTCAATTTTATTTTTTAGTTTTTTTATCTTCTTTTTTTTTTTCATATTCAGTAAATTCAGCTGAAATAGATATTTATAAAAAAATTGATTTATTTGGTGAAGTCCTCGAAAAAATTAACAAACAATATGTAGATGAAATTGATCAGTCTGAAGGTATGGATTCAGCCATTAATGGTCTTCTTCAATCACTTGATCCTTATTCATCTTATATGTCACCAGAGATATTTCAGGAAATGCAAACAGAAACTAGTGGAGAGTTTGGTGGTCTTGGAATTGAAGTAAGTATGGAAGCTGGGGTAGTAAAAGTCATTACTCCTATAGATGATACACCTGCATCGAAAGCAGGAATTAAAGCTGGAGACTATATTGTAAAAATAGACAATGTTCAGGTACAAGGAAAATCATTGAGTGAAGCAGTTGACCTTATGAGAGGTCTTGTCGGTACTGAAATTGAACTTACTGTAAGAAGACGTGGAGAAAAAAAAGCTCTTACATTTAAAATAACAAGGGAAATAATTGAAATTCAATCAGTTAAATCAGACCTTTTAGAAAACAACATTGGTTACATCCGATTAACTTCTTTCAATGATAATAGCAGTGATCAAATAAAAGAAAAAATCAAAAAGTTAAAAGAAAATGAAAACTTAAAAGCATTCATCTTAGATCTAAGAAATAATCCTGGTGGACTATTAACTCAAGCAATAAAAATTTCAGACTTTTTTTTAGATAATGGAGAAATAGTTTCGACAAAAAGTAGAAAAAAATCAGAAAATAGAAAATGGTTTGCTAGAAAGGGAGATATTACTGATGGAAAAACTTTAGTAGTATTGATTAATTATGGTTCTGCCTCAGCATCAGAAATTGTTGCGGGTGCACTTAAAGATCACAAAAGAGCTATATTAATTGGAGAGAATAGTTATGGTAAAGGATCTGTGCAGTCAATTATTCCTTTAAAAAATAAAGGAGCTATAAGATTAACAGTTGCAAAATATTACCTTCCATCTGGAAAATCTATATCTGAAGTTGGCGTAAGACCAGATATCGAAGTAAATGAAGAAGGTGATGATTTTAGAATTAAAACTGATACTGATAATCAATTAAATTACGCAATAAAACTACTTAACGGTTAATATGAATAAGAACTTTAGCGAACTACCCTTGAGAACTGGGGTGGGAATAATTTTGCTAAATAATGAAAATAAAGTTTTCGTAGCAAGACGAATAGATAATGCAAAAAAATTTTGGCAAATGCCGCAAGGAGGAGTTGATGAAGGTGAGGATTTTTTACAAGCAGCTTATAGAGAACTAGAAGAAGAAACTAGTGTAAAAAGTGTTGAATTAATAAAAGAGTTAGATGGTACAATTACCTATGAACTTCCTGATCGTTTATTAGGAATTATTTGGAAAGGTAAATACAAAGGCCAAAAACAAAAATGGTTTTTAATGAAATTTACTGGAGATGAAAAAGAAATTGATATTAAAACTAAAAATCCAGAGTTTTTAGATTGGAAATGGATAGACCTTGATCAAATTACAGAAGTAGTAGTCGATTTTAAACTACACGTTTATAAAGAACTTCAAGAAAAAGTTAGAAAAATTATTAATTAAGAGATCTTAATACTTCAATTTTTTGATCAACTAAATATTTTGATTGATCAGAAATATCAGGCTTGCCTGCTTCCTCTTCAGCCAATTTGAGTAAGTCTTGTTGTTTAGACTTATCTAAATCTGTAAGATTAAAAATTGAGCTAGTTAAAATTGATAAATTATTATTTTTAAACTCAACAATCCCATCCTCAACATAATAGTTTTCATCTCCAGATTTAGATAAAATTTTGATAATTCCAGGTTTTAAAAATGAGATAATAGAAATGTGATCTTTAAGTATACCCATTTCTCCTTCAAAAGCAGGTACAACAACTTCTGAAACATCCTCTTTAACTAAAAAAGATTTTTCTGGGTTTACTATCTCAATCTTAAACTCTTCACTCATTAAGCAGCAGCTTCCTTGGCCATTTTATCAGCTTTTTCTATTGCCTCTTCTATCGTTCCAACCATATAAAAAGCAGCTTCTGGTAAATGATCATAATCACCTTTACAAATAGCAGCAAAGCCTTTTATTGTTGAATCTAGATCAACTAACTTACCAGGAGAACCAGTAAATACTTCTGCAACAAAGAATGGTTGAGATAAGAATCTTTGTATTTTTCTAGCTCTGGCTACAACTAATTTGTCTTCTTCAGATAATTCATCCATACCTAAAATGGCGATAATATCTTGTAAAGATTTATAAGTTTGTAAGATTTTTTGAACTTCTCTAGCAACTCTGTAATGCTCATCACCAACAATTCTTGGGTCCAAAATTCTTGAAGTAGAATCAAGTGGGTCAACCGCAGGATAAATACCTATCTCTGCAATTTGTCTTGAAAGAACGGTAGTTGCATCCAAGTGAGCAAATGAAGTTGCCGGCGCAGGGTCAGTTAAGTCATCAGCTGGTACATAAATAGCTTGTACTGAAGTAATTGATCCTTTGTTAGTAGTTGTAATTCTTTCCTGAAGGTTACCCATATCAGTTGCAAGTGTAGGCTGATATCCAACTGCTGATGGTATTCTACCCAATAGCGCTGATACCTCAGAACCTGCTTGTGTAAATCTGAAAATGTTATCTACGAAGAAAAGAACGTCTTGACCTTCTTGATCTCTAAAATACTCTGCTACAGTTAATCCTGTTAGTGCAACTCTAGCTCTAGCTCCTGGAGGTTCATTCATTTGTCCATAAACTAATGCAGCTTTAGATCCAGCTCCATCTTTTTTGATTACACCTGAGTCTATCATCTCGTGATATAAATCATTTCCTTCTCTAGTTCTTTCTCCAACACCTGCAAAAACTGAAAACCCACCATGTGCCTTTGCAACGTTGTTAATTAATTCCATAATCAAAACTGTTTTTCCAACTCCAGCTCCACCGAATAGTCCAATTTTTCCACCTTTTGCATATGGTGCTAACAAATCAATTACTTTAATACCTGTAACCAAGATTTCTGTTTCAGTTGACTGTTCATTAAACTCAGGAGCAGCTCTGTGAATAGGCCAAGTTTCTTTTGTTTTAACTTCTCCTCTTTCATCAATTGGCTCTCCAATAACATTAATAATTCTTCCTAATGTCTCAGGTCCAACAGGTACTTGGATCGGTTCATTAGTATCAATTACTTCATCGCCTCTTTTTAATCCTTCAGTGGCATCCATTGCAATTGTTCTAACAGTAGACTCTCCTAAGTGCTGAGCAACCTCTAAAACTAGTCTGTTGTCTCCATTTTTACATTCTAAGGCTGTTAAAATTTTTGGAAGATTTCCATCAAATTTTACGTCTACTACTGCTCCAATAACTTGTGTAATTATTCCTTTGCTCATAATTATAAACTCTCTGCTCCTGATATGATTTCTATTAGTTCTTTAGTAATTGCTGCTTGACGACTTCTATTATACTCAATAGTAAGCTTGTCAACCATTTCACCTGCGTTCCGGGTTGCGTTATCCATTGCACTCATTCTTGAGCCCTGTTCACTAGCTGAATTCTCTAACATTGCCTTAAATATTTGTGTTGAAATATTTTTTGGTAATAAATTGCTTAAAATTTCATCTTCATCTGGTTCAAACTCATAACTATCCTCAGATTTCTCTTCTTCTGAATTTTCAACATTCAAAGGGATTATTTGTTGTGCTTGAGGAATTTGCGTGATTACATTTTTGAATTGATTATAAAAAATAGTACAAACATCAAACTCTTCAGCTTCAAATTTTTCTATAACCATTTTACCAACTTTTTCTGCATCAAAATAATTAGCATGTTTAGATTCTTTGAATGAAATATTTGCGATTATCTTGTCACCATATGCTCTTTTAAGTTGGTCATTACCTTTAGAACCTACAGTAATAATCTTTAAATCTTTTCCTTCATCTACAAGTTTTGCAAAATAGCTTTTAGCTTTTTTAATTATGTTTGAATTAAATCCACCACATAGACCTCTGTCTGAAGTCATCACAACACAAAGATGTACTTTATCATTACCTGATCCAGATAATAATTTTGGAGCATTTTCTTTATCTGAAATCCCACTAGAAAGATTAAGAATAATATTATTCATTTTTTCAGAATAAGGTCTTCCCTTCTCAGCACTTTCCTGGGCTCTTCTAAGTTTTGCCGCCGCTACCATCTTCATAGCTTTTGTAATTTTCTGTGTAGATTTTACACTAGCTATTCTTTTTTTAAGGTCGTCTAAACTTGCCATAATAAATTAAGATTTAAAGTTTTCCTTTAACTGAGTAATTACTTCAATTAATAATTTTTCTTTATCGTCTTCAAGTTTACCTGAACTTTGAATTGATTCGATTATTTCAGGTTTGTCAGACTTACATTTCTCAATGATTTTGTTTTCAAACTCAGCAATATCTTTTAATTCAATATCATCCAAATACCCCTTTACTCCACAGAAGACCGAAATAACTTGTTCAGCTACTGTCATTGGCGAATATTGTTTTTGTTTAAGAAGTTCAGTTAATTTTGATCCTCTATTTAAAAGTTGTTGTGTTGATGCATCTAAATCAGAACCAAACTGAGCAAAAGCAGCCATCTCTCTGTACTGTGCTAATTCTAGTTTCATTGATCCAGAAACTTTTTTCATCGCTTTTGTTTGTGCCGAAGAACCAACCCTAGAAACAGATAAACCTACGTTGATAGCAGGTCTAATCCCTTGGTTAAAAAGTTCAGTTTCTAAGAAAATTTGACCATCTGTAATTGAAATTACGTTAGTTGGAATAAACGCTGACACGTCACCACCTTGTGTTTCAATAATTGGAAGTGCTGTTAAAGAACCTCCACCATGTTCATCACTTAATTTCGCCGCTCTTTCTAACAATCTACTGTGTAGATAGAATACATCACCAGGGTAAGCTTCACGTCCTGGAGGTCTTCTTAAAAGTAGAGACATCTGTCTATAAGCAACAGCCTGCTTAGATAAATCATCATAAATAATTAATCCATGCATTCCATTATCTCTAAAATATTCACCCATTGCACACCCTGTGTAAGGCGCTAAAAACTGAAGGGGCGCAGAGTCAGATGCTGTTGCTGCAACGATTGTTGTGTACTCCATTGCTCCAGCTTCTTCTAATGTTTTTTGAATTTGTCTTACTGTTGATCTTTTTTGACCAATCGCAACATAAATACAATAAAGTTTTTGTTTCTCGTCACCAGACTCATTAATTTTCTTTTGGTTAATAATCGCATCGATTGCAACCGCAGTTTTACCTGTTTGTCTATCACCAATAATTAACTCACGCTGTCCTCTTCCAACTGGCACCAAACTATCAATAGATTTCAAACCTGTTTGCATAGGCTCACTAACTGACTGTCTTGGAATAATTCCTGGAGCTTTAACTTCAACTCTGCTTTTTTTAACACTTTTATCTAAAGGTCCTTTACCATCAATTGGATTTCCTAATCCATCAACAACTCTACCCAACAATTCTTTTCCAACTGGAGTATCAACAATGTTTCCAGTTCTTTTAACTGTATCACCTTCTTTAATATTTCTGTCATCTCCAAAAATTACAACACCAACATTTTCGCTTTCTAAGTTTAAAGCCATACCTTTGGAACCATCAGCAAACTCTACCATTTCTCCAGCCTGAACATTATCAAGACCATAAATTCTAGCGATACCATCTCCTACTGATAATACTTGCCCAACTTCGGTTACTTCTGCTTTATCACCAAAATTTTTAATTTGTTCTTTTAGTATCTTTGTTACTTCTGAAGGATTTATTTCCATTTATGCCTCTATCATTCTGTTTTCGATTTGTTGTAATTTATTTTTAATTGAGGTGTCCACCATAGTACTTCCAACTTGCACTACTAAGCCTCCTATTAAACTTTGATCATGTTTGTAGTTTAATTTTATTTTAGAGCTAAAGTTTTTCGTTAGCTCATCTGTGATTTTAGAAATTTCGTCACCAGATAATTCTTTTGCAGATTTTAATTCTGCTTTTAATTCTCCTCTTTTTTTTGAACAAGTTTCAATAAAACTCTTTAAAATTTGTTCTACGTAAAAAAAACGTCTTTTAGTGATTAAAAAACTTAAAAAATTTTTTAATAAATTTTCAAATTTATTATTATTAGAAATATTGTCTAAAACTTTTAAAAGATCTTCTTGGTTATTTGTAGGGTCCTTAATTAAATTTGAAAAATCTTTACTTGATGAAATCAAACTTAAGATAGATAAAGATTGATCTTCTACTTGTGAAAGAATATTATTTTCACTTGCAAGCTCATACAAAGCTAAAGAATATCTATCAGCTGAAGTTATTGAAAATCCCTTATTTTTACTCAACTTGGTACCTCTGTTATGTTGAAGATTATTTTAAAATCACGCTCTAATTAGCATATGACTATAATGTCTTCAAGTAGCACATTCGTTAAAAAGTCCTTTTTTTAAAGGTTAATTGAAGTTTATTGGATCAACATCAACTGAAAGTTTTATTCCTGATGAAAATTTGTAATTTGGGATAATTTGAGCGATTGAGTTCTGTAATTTGAGAGATTTTGAACCCCTAATTAACATTCTTATTCTAAATTTCCTTTTTAATCTGAAAATTGGTGCACTAACAGGTCCTAACACAGTTCCATTAATTTTTTTTTCAATAAAGTTTTTAAAATAAAAGGCTTCTTTTTCTAATTTTACCTCATTATCTCCTGTTAAGATTAGAGAGATAAATCTTTGAAATGGCGGCAGCTTGTTTTGTCTTCTAATATCTAATTCTCTATCAAGAAAAATATCAGGATTACTATTAGTTAAATCTGAAATCATTTTAGTATTTGTATTGTAAGTTTGAAAATACACAGTTGCAGGTTTTCCTGTTCTTCCAGCTCGACCAGATAGTTGATGATACAACTGTAAATTTTTTTCAGCTCCTCTTAAATCATGTCCCTGTGAAGAAAGATCAATATCAACAACAACAATGCAATTAAGGCTTGGAAAATGAAAACCTTTCGAAATTAACTGGGTTCCAACTAAAATTTGAACTTCATTATTAATTATTTTTTCTAATTTTTCACTAGACCCTTTTTTACTCATAGTATCGCTTGAAAAAATTTCAATTTTTTTTGATGGAAAGTTTTTTTTAACCTCTTCAGATATTCTCTCAACACCAGGACCACTAAAAATAAATTCACAATCCCCATCTTTTATACAAGTTCTTTTTAAAGAGGATTTAAAACCACAATAATGACACAATAAATTATTCTTTTTTTTATGGTAAACTAGATTAATTGAACAATTGGGACATGAGTAACTATTGAAGCATTTATTGCAAAGTACATGTGGAGAAAACCCTCGTCTATTTAAAAAAAATAATACCTGATCATTTTTATCAAGATGAAAATTTACTTTCTCAATTATTTTTTTTGATAACCAAGATTGTTTTTCTAATTTTGTTTCATTAAGATTAATTATTTCATAATTTGGTAATGATGCGTTTTGATAACGTTTTTCTAATTTAGAAATACTATACTTACCTTTTTTAACGTTTTCATAAGTTTCAATTGAAGGAACAGCAGTTATTAAATTGATAGGAATATTTTCAAATGATGCTCTTGAAATAGCCATATCTCTTGCATTATAAGTAACACCTTCATCTTGTTTGTAAGATTGATCGTGTTCTTCATCAACAATAATTAAACCTAATTTTTTGAATGGTAAGAATAATGATGATCGAGCACCTATGACAACTTTAATTTCTCCATTTGCAATTCCACTCCAAATAATTTCTTTCTTTTTTTTTGTAATACCAGAATGCCAAACTGCAGGAGTAAAACCAAAAAACTCTATAAATTTTTTTTCAAACTGACCTGTTAAGCCAATCTCAGGTAATAAGATTAACCCCTGAAAACCTTTGTTTATAATGTCTTTAAGAGCTTCAAAGTATACCATGGTCTTACCTGAGCCAGTTGTTCCTTGTAAAACATGGACTCTAAATTTTTGATTAGAAACATTCATCTTTTTAAGAGATTTTTTTTGTTCATCAGAAAGCTCAATTGAATTTTTTTTAATATTTGTATCAAAAATTTTGTAAGCATCTTTTTGAATTTTTTCTACAGCGTTACTACTTAACAAAACTAGTTTTAAAGCCATTCCTTTTGGAATTATATTGTATTCAGAAAACCAATTAAGAAATTTTATAGTTGTTTTTTTTAAAGGTGTTACATCTAACTTTTTCAAAACACTCTTTATCTTAAAGTTTCTATTATTTTTTTTCTCAAATTCATCCCAAACTATTCCTGTAATTTTAGATTTGCCAAAAGGGACAACTACATAATCACCGACTTTTAAATCAATATCACTCTCATAAGTAAAAGGATGATTAAATATATTGGGTAAAAGAATCGGTACTTTCATATTTTAATAATATGAAAAATTACTAAGAGTGTATTGCTCTTTTATCTACTGATAATGCTGCTTCTTTAACAGCTTCTGAAAATGTTGGATGGGCGTGGCAAGTTCTTGCAATATCCTCAGAGCTTGCGCCAAATTCCATTGCAACACCTATTTCTGCAATAAGTTCTCCTGCGTGAGGACCTATTATATGTGCACCTAAAACTTTATCTGTGGTTTCGTCTGCTAAAATTTTAACAAACCCTTCTGCATCATCTATAGCTTTTGCTCGAGAGTTTGCCATGAATGAAAACTTACCAATTTTATATTTTGTATTTAATTCTTTTAATTGTTCTTCAGTCTTACCTATAGACGCAACTTCAGGTGTTGTATAAACAACTCCAGGAATTGTATCATAATTAACGTGGCCTGATTGACCTACAATATTTTCTGCAACTGCAATTCCTTCATCTTCTGCTTTATGAGCAAGCATTGGCCCACTTATAACATCACCTATCGCATAAATATTATCAATATTAGTTTTAAATGTATTGTCTGTTTTAACTCTTTTTCTTTCATCCAGTTCAACTCCAACAGATTCTAGATTTAAGCCATTGGTATTTGCTTTTCGTCCAACTGAAATAAGTACAACATCACATTCAAATTTATTTTTATTTCCATCTTTATCAACTGTTGAAACCACTGCTCCTGATTTGTTATTTTGAATAGCTTCAACTTTATTTTGCATGTTAAATTTGATGCCCTGTTTTTTTAATATCTTCATAAATTCTGTTGAAATTTCTTTATCCATACCAGGAGTAATATGATCTAAGAATTCTACCACTTGAACTTCAGCTCCTAATCTTGACCAAACTGATCCCATCTCTAATCCAATGTAACCACCCCCTACTACAACCATTTTATTTGGTACTTTATCTAATTTTAATGCACCTGTTGAAGAAACAATTACTTTCTCATCAATTTCTATTCCAGGTAAAGACACTGGTACAGAACCAGTTGCTATCACTGTTTTTTCAGCCTCGATAACTGTCTCTTTGTTTTGATCATCTCTAATTATAATTTCATTTTGAGATTTGAAGCTTCCAGTTCCTTTGTAATAGGTCACCTTGTTTTTTTTCAGCAAAAATTCGACACCTTTAGTAAGAATAGTCACTGCTTTATCTTTACTTTTCATCATTTTTTCAAGATTTAGCTTAACTTCACCAACTTCAATCCCTTTACTAGATAAGTTTTGAACTTTGTGAAACTCCTCAGACAAATTTAACAAGCTTTTTGAAGGTATACATCCAACATTTAAACACGTTCCTCCAAGAGATCCTCTCGACTCAATACATGCTGTTTTTAATCCAAGCTGAGCAAGTCTAATAGCACAAACATATCCACCAGGACCGCCTCCAATTACTACTGCTTGAAATTTTTCTGACATTTAAATATCCAAAAATAACCGTCTAGGGTCTTCTAAATTTTCTTTAACCATTTTTAAAAATGAAACTGACTCTTTGCCGTCAATTATTCTATGATCATATGACAAAGCTAAATACATAATAGGTCTAATTTTTATTTCTCCATCAACCACAACAGGTCTTTCAACAATATTATGCATTCCAAGTACCCCTGATTGAGGAAGGTTCAATATTGGTGTTGATAACATTGATCCATACACACCACCATTACTAATTGTAAATGTTCCGCCTTGAAGATCTTCAATAGTTAATTTTCCATCTCTTGCTTTTTCTGAAATTTCTTTAATATTTTTTTCAATATCAGCAAATGATAATTCATCAGCATTTCTTAATACAGGTACAACTAAACCTTTTTCAGTTCCTACAGCAAAACTAAGATTATAATAATTTTTGTAAATTATTTCATCGCCATCAATTTCAGCATTAACTGCTGGGAAATTTTTTAATGCAACAACACACGCTTTAACAAAAAAAGACATAAAACCTAATTTTATTCCATAACGACTTTGAAAATCTTGCTGATTTTCTTTTCTCATTTCCATAATATTAGTCATATCAACTTCATTAAATGTAGTTAACAAAGCTGCATTTTCTTGAGCTTGTTTTAATCTCTTAGCTATCGTCTGTCTTAGTCTGGTCATTTTAATTCTTTCTTCTTGACCATACTTAACTTTTCTCTCTGAAGGCTGTGGATTTGCTCCCATTAAACTTATGAGATCACCCTTTAAAACTCTTCCATCTTTCCCTGAACCTTGAACTGAATTAATATCTATTTTATTTTCTACAACAATTTTTCTTACTGCAGGTGAAAGTGTTTGACTTTCTATATTAGTTTTAGGTTCTGATTTTTCTATTTTTTTCTTTGGAGTTTCCTCCTCTATAACTTCATCAGTTAAAACCAATGGCTCTTGCAGATCATTTTTTTCTGCTGTTTCCTCAAAAATTTTTGGTTCTTTTTTAGATGTATCTAATTTAATTACATTATCCTCTTTTTGAATAGGTTCTTCTTTTTTAATCTCTTCTTTTTTGACTGAACTTGCTGATCCACTTTCTGATACTAAACCAAGCAATGCTCCTACTTCTACAACCGAACCATCTTTTGAATTTATTTCAGTTAAAATACCCTTTACTGGCGATGGTACTTCAAGATTAACTTTGTCTGTTTCAAGCTCTACGATTGGCTCATCTGCTTCTACAGCATCTCCAGTATTTTTAAGCCATTTTGCTACTGTTGCCTCAGTAATACTTTCTCCAAGAACTGGAACTACAATTTTTTCACTCATTTATAATTATTCAAATACCTTATTAATTATTTCTTGTTGTTGAGAATTATGCCTTTTCGCATATCCTGTTGCAGGAGATGCATCTGGGCTTCTTCCTATATAAGAAATTTCGTTATTATTAGCCTTAATAGTATCCAATGTCCATTGGATATAATCTCTTACAGAGAACCAAGCACCCATATTTTTAGGCTCTTCCTGGCACCAAAAAAATTTAGCATTCTCGGCATACGGTTTTAATTCTTTAACAAGAGTTTTTGCAGGAAATGGGTAAAGCTGTTCTATTCTAAACAATACTACATCATCTTTTTTTAATTTTTCTCTAGCTTCTAATAAATCAAAATAAACTTTACCAGAACATAAAATTACTTTTTTAATTTTAGAACTTTCCTTTAACTTTATAAATCCTTTAGATTGTGGATCTATTGCATGATCCCAAAGTATTCTATGAAAAGAATTAGATTTACTAAAATCTTCTAAATTTGAAACACAATATTTATTTCTAAGTAAAGATTTTGGAGTCATCATAATTAAAGGTTTTCTAAAATCTCTGTGCATTTGTCTTCTTAAAGCATGAAAATAATTAGCAGGAGTTGTGCAATTCATAACTTGTAAGTTATCATTTGAGCATAACTGTAAAAATCTTTCTAGTCGAGCTGATGAATGTTCTGGTCCTTGACCTTCATATCCATGAGGTAACAACATTACTAGTCCAGAAGCTCTTGTCCATTTTCTTTCTCCTGATGCAATAAATTGATCAATTACAACCTGAGCACCATTTGCAAAATCTCCAAACTGAGCCTCCCAGAGAGTAAGTGTATTAGGCTCAACCAAACTATAACCATACTCAAATCCTAGAACAGCTAATTCAGATAAAAAACTATCAACTACTTCAAATTGTTTTTGATTTTTTGAAATATTATTTAATGGAACATATCGACTATTATCTTTTTGATTTCTTAAAACAGAGTGTCTTTGACTAAAAGTGCCTCTTCCAGAGTCTTGACCAACTAATCTTACTGGATAACCTTCTTCTAACAAAGATCCAAAGGCTAAGGCTTCAGCTGTTGACCAGTCAATATTAGATCCACTTCTGACAGCTTCTTTTCTATTATTTAATATTTTGACTATTGTTTTGTGTAAATTTAAATCATCTGATGATGAATTTATTTTTTCAGAAATTTCTAATAACTTTTTAGTATCTGCTCCTGTTACACCTCTTTTATCTTTTCCTTTTTCAGGTTTATATGCAGACCATGTTCCTTCAAACCAAGCAATTTTAGGCTTATAGTCTTTGGCATTTTTAAATTGATCATCAAGTAAATCTTTAAATTTTTTAATTACATTTTCTAAATCTTCATCTGAAATTACTTTTTGATCTATCAATTTTTTTCCATAGACCTTAACAGGTGTAGGATGAGATCTTATTTTTTTGTACATTAATGGTTGAGTAAACGATGGTTCGTCTCCCTCATTATGACCAAACCTTCTATAACAAATTAGATCTACAACTACATCTCTATTGAACTTAAGTCTAAACTCTGAGGCTATTCTAGCCGCATAAACAACTGCTTCTGGATCATCTCCATTTGCATGAATTATTGGAGCATCAACCATCTTTGCAACATCTGATGGGTATGGTGAAGAACGAGCAAATCTTGGACTTGTAGTAAATCCTATTTGATTATTAACAATAATATGAATTGTTCCACCTGTATTATGACCTGGCAATCCTGACATAGCAAAACATTCAGCTACTACTCCTTGTCCTGCAAATGCAGCGTCTCCATGAATTAAAATTGGAATTACTTTATTTCTCTCTTTGTCTTTATGGAAAAACTGTTTAGCTCTAGTTTGGCCTAATACTACAGGATTAACTGCCTCTAAGTGAGACGGGTTATCTGTTAAACTTACGTGTACAGAATTACCATCAAATTCTCTATTCGACGAAGCACCTAGATGATATTTAACATCTCCAGCTCCTTCATCCGATGTATTGCCAAATTCACCAGCAAATTCATTGAATATTCTTTTGTAGGATTTTTGTAAAACATTTGCCAAGACATTTAATCTACCTCTGTGCGACATCCCAATTTTAACTTCTTTAACTTGTGATTGACCACTAATTTTTATTATTTGTTCTAATGCCGGAATTAAACTTTCTCCACCATCAAGACCAAATCTTTTGGTTCCAACATATTTTGTTGCTAGAAATTTTTCAAAACCCTCTGCCTGAACTAACTTGTTTAAAATTGCTTCTTTACCATTTTTAGTAAATTCAAGAGCATTAGTATCTTGCTCTATTCTATCTCTAAACCATTTTCTTTCATCTGGATTAGAAATATGCATAAATTCATAACCTACATTCCCACAATAGGTTTTTTTCAAAAATTTTAATATTTCTTTTATAGTGGCATCTTTTCTATTGATCACTCCATTCAAGAATATTTTTTTATCATAATTCTCTTTTTTGAATCCATAAAACTCTGGATGCAACTCATCTAAGTAATCTGACTCTCTCATTCCTAACGGATCAAGATTAGCCAACAAATGTCCTCTTAACCTATAGGCACGAATAAGAGAAACAGCGCTAATAGAGTCTTTGTTAGAATTTGCTAGTAATTGATAATTAAATTTCTCTGATCTATCTACTAATTTGTTTTCTAGATTGTTTTCTTTTTGATCAATTTTCTTTTGAAGTTCGTCTATATCAACTTTATTTTTTTTAGGCCCCCATGAAGGTCCATTAATTTCTTTTGCAACAATATTAAGCTCATCCCCAATTCCTTCAAAATAATCCTTCCAACTTTCTGGTAAGTCTGCCTCCTTGTTTATAAACTTAAGATACATTCGCTCAATAAATGCACTATTTGATTTGTTTAAAAATGAAGTTTTTTCGAATTCAAGATTTTTTGATGATGACATCTATTTATTTAATATAATGCTCTATTATTATTTTTCAATTTGACAATTTATTAAATAAAGTTTTTCCAATTATTGAAGGCGATTTTGCGACTGTAATACCAGATTCTTCCATTTTCTTAATTTTATCCTCAGCACCACCTTTTCCACCAGAAATAATAGCTCCTGCATGCCCCATTCTTCTTCCTGGGGGAGCTGTAATTCCTGCAATAAACCCAACTATTGGTTTTTTGATTTTGTGATTTTTAACGAATTCAGCAGCTTCCTCTTCTGCTGTACCTCCGATTTCTCCAATCATTAAAATAGATTCTGTTTCTTCATCATTTAAAAATAAATCTAAGCAATCGATAAAGTTTGTTCCATTAATCGGATCACCTCCAATACCAATACAAGTCGATTGACCTAAACCATTTTCAGTTGTTTGTGCAACCGCCTCGTAAGTAAGTGTTCCTGATCTTGATACAATTCCTACCGATCCTCTTTTGTGAATATTTCCTGGCATAATTCCAATTTTGCACTCATCTGGTGTAATTATTCCTGGGCAATTTGGTCCAATCAATCTGCTCTTTGAGCCATTTAATTTTTGTCTTACTTTAAGCATATCCTGAACTGGAATACCTTCAGTAATACAAACTATTAATTCTACAGATGCATCAATTGCTTCAATGATAGCAGCAGCAGCAAATTTAGCAGGAACATAAATCATTGTCGCGTCTGCGCCAACACTATCCTTTGCTTCAATAACGCTATTAAAAACAGGTTTATCTAGATGTTTTTGACCACCCTTTTTAGGAGTTACTCCACCAACTAAATTAGTTCCATATTTAATGGCTTGTTCAGAGTGAAAAGTACCATGCGCACCTGTAAAACCTTGACAGATTACTTTTGTGTTTTTATTTACTAAAACGGACATTTTATTTAATTGCCTCTACAATCTTTTTTGCTGCATCATCTAAATTTTCAGCAGATATTAACTTTAAACCTGAGTTATCTAATATTTCTTTTCCTTCTTTAAAATTTGTTCCAGCAAGTCTAACAACTAATGGAACACTAATATTTATTTCTTTAGCTGCATCTACCACTCCTTGAGCAAGAACATCACATCTCATTATTCCTCCAAAAATATTAACTAAAATTCCTTTAACATTTTTGTCTGATAGAATTATCTTTAAGGCTGCTGAAACTTTTTCTTTTGAGGCACCACCACCAACATCTAAAAAATTAGCTGGCTCTTTTCCATATAATTTAATTATGTCCATTGTTGCCATAGCTAAACCTGCACCATTAACCATACAGCCAATACTTCCATCCAATTTTATGTAAGCTAGATCATGTTTGCTTGCTTCTATTTCTGTTGGATCTTCTTCATTTAAATCTCTTAATTCAACAATTTCAGGATGTCTGAATAAAGCGTTAGAATCAAAATTTACTTTTGCATCTAAACAGATTATTTTTTCTTCGTTGGTTAAAATTAGCGGATTAACTTCAACCATGTTTGCATCTGTACTTATAAACATTTGATAAATTGATTTTATTAGTGAAATTGCTTGAGTTTTTGCGCTATCACTTAAGTCAAAGATTTTAACTATCTCTTCACAATCTTTGTCTGAAATTTCACTATTTATATCAACTTTAGTTGTGATAATTTTTTCAGGTGTGCTGCTTGCTACTTCTTCGATATCCATTCCACCTTGATCACTGGATATGAAAGCTATTTTTGAACTAGCTCTATCAACTAAACAAGATAAATAAAACTCTTTATCTATGTTTGACGACTCTTCAACATATAATCTTTTTACTTCTCTTCCTTCAGGACCTGTTTGATGAGTAACTAAAGTTTTTCCCATCATCTCTTTTGCTGCTTCACTTAATTCTTCAATAGTATCTAAAATTTTTACTCCCCCAGCTTTACCTCTTCCTCCTGCATGAATTTGAGCTTTTAGAACATATTTTTTGGTATTTAATGTTTTTGCTTTTTCTACTAATTCATCAACTGATAAAGCAAACACACCCTCTGGAACAGTTGCACCATATTTTTTTAGAATTTGTTTAGCTTGATGTTCGTGAATATTCATTATTACTTAGAAAGATCAGGATCTATTTTAGATGCCGCTTCCCATAGAGCTTTAACTGCATCAATAGAATGCATAAATTCTTTTTTCTCTTTATCATCTAAATCAATTTGCTCTATTTTTTCCACTCCATCTTTTCCAATAACAACTGGAACACCTGCATAGACACTGTCTACACCATACTCTCCATTTAATTGAACAGCACATGGTAGTAATTTTTTTTCATCTTTTAAATAAGCTTCAGCCATCTGAACTCCTGATGCTGCAGGTGCATAAAATGCAGAACCTTTTTCAAGGTATTTAACTATCTCTGCCCCACCATCTCTAGTTCTTTGATTGATTTCTTCTAATCTTTCTTGAGAAATTTTTCCCTCTTTTACTAAATCAAGCAAAGGTGTTCCTGAAACTTTGGTAAATCTAGGCATTGGCACCATAGTATCTCCATGTCCACCCATTACCATTGCATCTATTTCTTTTACTGGAACATTTAATTCTAAAGATAAAAATAATTTAAATCTTGAGCTATCTAAAATTCCAGCCATCCCAACAACTTTATTAGCTGGTAAACCTGAAAATTTTTGAAATGCCATAACCATGACATCTAATGGATTAGTAATACATATAACAAATGCATTAGGAGCGTTCTGCTTAATACCCTCTGCTACTTGTTTAATAATTTTTAAGTTAATCCCTAATAAATCATCTCTGCTCATACCAGGTTTTCTTGGAACACCAGCAGTAATAATAATTACATCTGAGTCTTTAATGTCTTTATAATCATCAGTGCCTGAAAATTTTACATTAAAACCATCGACTGATGAGGATTGTGCTATATCAAGTGCTTTTCCTTTTGCAATTCCACTTGCAACATCAAACAAAACTACTTCGTTTACCAATTCTTTTGTTCCAATTAAATGTGCTAAAGTTCCACCTATTTGACCTGCGCCAATCAAAGATATTTTACTCATTATTTTTCCTTATTTCATTGTTGGCATTACAAATTCCGCGTTTGAACGGATACCTGATGGCCATCTTGATGTTACTGTTTTTAATTTTGTATAAAATTTAATTCCTTCCATACCGTGCATTGCACTATCTCCAAATAAAGATCTTTTCCATCCTCCAAAACTATGGAACGCCATTGGAACTGGGATTGGAACATTGATACCAACCATACCTACTTGAATTTTACTTGCAAAAGTTCTACCTGCATCTCCATCTCTAGTATAAATGCTTACACCATTTCCGTACTCATGATCATTAATTAATTTAGCTGCATCTTCAAAAGTTTTTACTCTAACGACTGAGAGAACTGGGCCAAATATTTCTTCTTTATAGACTCTCATATCTTTTGTGACATGGTCAAATAAACAACCACCTATATAGAATCCATTTTCATAACCTTGAAGTTTTAAGTTTCTTCCATCTACAACTAGTTTAGCTCCTTCTTCAACACCAAGATCCACATAGCTTTTAACTTTTTCTAGATGCTCTTTAGTTACTAAGGGCCCCATTTCAGATGTTTTATCCATACCAGGACCGACTTTTAAAGCTTCTGCTTTTTTTGATAATCTTGAAACTAACTCATCACCTATATCTCCTACAGCTACCGCAACAGACTGAGCCATACATCTTTCGCCAGCAGAACCGTATGCTGCACCCATTAAACCATTTACAGCACCATCTAAATCACAGTCAGGCATAACTACTAAATGATTTTTGGCTCCACCTAATGCCTGAACTCTTTTTTCATTTTTAGCTGAATTTTCGTAAATATACTTAGCGATAGGTGTTGATCCTACAAAACTTACTGCTTTAATATCTTTGTTCTCCAAAATTGCATCAACCGACTCTTTATCACCATTAATCACGTTAAATACACCATCAGGAAGACCTGCTTCTTTTAATAATTCTGCTAATTTGATTGCACATGAAGGATCTTTTTCTGAAGGTTTAAGTATAAATGTATTTCCACATGCTATAGCAATTGGGAACATCCACATTGGAACCATTGCTGGAAAGTTAAATGGTGTAATACCAGCGACAACTCCCAATGGTTGCCTCATTGACCAGCTATCAACGTTAGTTCCTACATTTTCTGAAAATTCCCCTTTTAATAAATGAGGGATTCCACAAGCAAATTCAACTACCTCTAGTCCTCTTGTTAATGAACCCTGTGCATCGTCATAAACTTTACCATGCTCGGAAACAATTAATTTAGTAAGTTCATCAGAATTTTTTTCGATTAATTCTTTAAACTTAAACATCACTCTTGCTCTTTGAAGAGGAGGTTTTAATGACCAAGTTTCAAAAGCTTTTTTTGCAACTTCAACTGCTTGATCTAAGTCTGATTTAGAAGCAAGTCTTACTTCAGATTCTTGTTCTCCAGTTGCAGGATTATAAACTTTACCCTTTTTATCTGATGAACCAGGGATAATTTTGCCCCCAACAAAGTGCTCTATTAATTTCATGAATACGGTCTTTTAAATCAAAAAAGCTTGTTAGTCTATTTAAACATTAGCTGTAGCAATCATTTTTTTTAATTCAGCAATTGCTTTTGCTGGATTTAAGCCTTTTGGACAAGCATTAGTACAATTTAGGATAGTATGGCATCTGTAAAGTTTTAGTTCATCTGCAACTTTTTTTAATCTTGCTTCTCTTTCTTCGTCTCTACTATCAATGATCCATCTATAAGCTTGAAGTAGAACTGCAGGGCCTAAGTATTTATCTCCATTCCACCAATAACTTGGGCAAGATGTGGAACAACATGCACACATAATACATTCATAGGCACCATCAAGTTTAGCTCTTTCTTCTTTTGATTGTGTTATTTCAGTTGTTTCTTTTGTTGAGGTATTTTTTAACCAAGGTTCAATAGATTGATATTGCTTATAAAGTCCATCTAAATCACCAATTAAATCTCTCTTAACTTTTAAATGCGGCAAAGGATAGATATCAATATCTCCATCAATTTCTGCATGAGGTGTTGTGCATGCAAGACCATTTTTACCCCCCATGTTCATAGCACAAGATCCACAAACTCCATGTGCACAAGATCTTCGGTAAGCTAATGTTGGATCAATTTCATTCTTAATTTTATTTAGAATATCTAAAACTTTTGAAGGACAATTATCCATATCCACTTCGTAGGTATCTAGCCTTGGATTCTCCTCTGTAGAAG
>Ga0181596_10000943_pt1 | contig 30026 bp, 20 predicted proteins | sample 041ome_6_FD_148655 | JGI IMG/M metagenome (GOLD analysis project Ga0181596, IMG submission 148655) | Coastal salt marsh microbial communities from the Groves Creek Marsh, Skidaway Island, Georgia - 041402US metaG (spades assembly) | ecosystem: Environmental > Aquatic > Marine > Intertidal zone... | reverse complement strand
CGCGCGGTCGTCATGGCGCGCGTCCCGCTGTCGGACGCGGAGAATCTCGCCGTGGGCGCGTTCGGGGGGATCGTGGAGACGTGCGTGCAGAGTGCGTGCGACGATCGAGGCGAGGCGACGGCGCGAGACGCGCGATGCCGGTCGAGCGACGCGATGTGATTAATCTGGATAACGGCGGTCGCGCGATGTGACGGATGACGACGACGAAAACGGAGACTGACGGGACCGCGATCGAATCGCGCGCAGTGCCGCTGATCACGTTTAAGATCTGCGTGCAGGACTCGAGAGCGCTGCCGCGGTCGATCGCGGGATGGTACCGCGGCGTCTTCGCGAACGCGGCGTCGCTGGCGCCCATCACCGCGGCGCAGGTGGCGGTGAATGGGGCGATCGAGCGCGTCATCACGAACGGTGAGCGAGGAATGAGCGACGCGGAGCAAATTGGATGCGCCATGGCGGCGGGGGCGGTGTCGAGCGCGCTGTACTCGCCGGTGGATTTGACGGTGATTCAACAGCAAAAGATGGGCCTCGGTCCGGGGGGGACGGTGGCCGCCGTCGTGAAACAAGGAGGTCTCGCGAAGATGTGGCGAGGGACGGTGTCGTGCGCGGCGCGCGAGAGCATCTACACCGCGGGATACCTCGGTCTCGGACCGGTGCTGACGAACAAGATCAAGGAAGCGCAACCGAATTTGGGCGATTTCGCCTCGAGCGTCCTGGGCGCGTCGCTCGCGGGCACCTTCGCCGCGGGCGTCACGCACCCGATCGACACGTCGAAGACGCTTATGCAGAGCGATTTGAGCGGCTCCAAATTCACCTCCGCCACGCACGCTCTATCTGAAACGTACAAAACGGGCGGTATTCGCGCGTTATACAAGGGTGGTTTCGCGCGTACCGTGCGCATCTGCGGCGCGTTTTTCATCGTCGGCAACATTCGCGAATACGCCGTCAACTACAAGAACGCCAACTTGACCGCGGACGAGACGTAAATAACGAAGGTCAACCGCGCGCGGTCGATCTGGACGACGCACCGCGACGACGCCCGCATCGCTCGTCGCGAGCGTAGCGCAATTCTTTTGTAAAATATGAGTCGCCCTTGCTCGCCACTCGCGTGGACGCGTCACTCCTCGACGCCCGCAACGTCACCGCGGCGCGTCGACGGGGTCGACTCGACATGACGGACGACGCGCGCGCGCTCGACGCCCTCGTCCAGCGCGCGCGCGCGTCGACGCCGGACGGCGCCGACGCCGTGCGCCAACTCCGAAACCTGTGCGTCGACGCCGAAGGTCCCGCCGCGCCGTTCACGAAGACGCCGCGCGGCGCCATGCTCGTCGCGCTCATCTCCGTCGTCGTCCGAAACGTCGGGTTGCAAGACAAGGTCGGCGCGCTTCGAGCGCTGTCGCTGCTGAAGGCGAACGACGACGCGCTGCGGCGCGCGGCGCGCGCGGGCGCCGTCCCGGCGCTGGCGCAAAGGCTGCGGGACGAAGACGGCGCGGGACGGACGAGCGCGGACGCGGCGAGAGCGCTGGGCGCGATGGCGAGCTCGTCGGACGTGTGCCAGATGATGATAAGGTCCGGAGTGTTGGGAAATTTGAGCGAGGCGTGCGCGCGAGCGGCGAGCGAGGAGACGGGAGAGGCGAGCGAGACGGCGCGATTCGCGGCGGACGCGCTGCGGCGGTTGAGCGGACGAAGCGATGCGTACGATTCGAGGGCGCTGTTTCCGATCTCGAGCGATCCGAGCGCGCTAGATTTGACGACGGAGTCCGCGGTGCGAAGCGTGGTGGAGGTGCTGATGAGCGAGGCGACGGTGGCGCACGGGGAGGCGAGCGCGGCGCTCGGAAGAATCGCGAGCTCGGGCGCGACGGGCCGAAGGGCGGTGGCGCGATGCGGCGCGGTGTTACCGCTCGTCACCGCCGCGCTGGGCGGGGAGCGACAGCGCAACGCGTCGCTCGCCGCGCTGCGAAGCGTCGCGGGCGTCGACGCCGGCGCGTCGGCGATGAACGGAACGACGCAGAACGACGGGTGGTACTCGGACTCGGACTCGGCCTCGGCGCGCCGCGATCGCGAAGAGTTGACGATGGCGGAAAAGCTCGCGAACGCGAACGGCACCGCGTCCTCGCTCGGTGGGCTGAATTTTTTTCACGATATGATTGATCTTTTGAGCTCGCTCCTGGAGCTTCGGCACAGTCTCGAGCCCGCCGCGGCGGACGCGGCGCTCGCGCTGTGGGCGCTCGCGTGGCAACCGAGCAACCGCGAGCACATGACGAATCGAGTCACCGCGCGACTGATGGCGCTCGCGCGCGAAGGGTGCGCCACGTCGCGCGACGACGCGCTCAGTGTGCTGAGTGTGCTCGCGCTCGACGAAGGCGGCCGCGAAGCGATTCACGCGCAAACCGGCGGCGCAAAGCTGCTCGATTACCTCCAAGGCTCGGAAGGAAATTCGCCGCGCGCGTTCGACGGCGAAACCGTGGAGATGAGTTTCGACGAACTCATCGAGCGACGCAGTCCGTTGGGCGACCTAGAGAAATCGAGCACGGGGTTATCCGCCGCGGTGTCGCGAATGCACTGCGCGTGACGAAGGCGTCGTCGACGAATTCGATTGAGACGAAATTACGAAATTTCATGTACAAAAACAACGCGATTTAAAGCTAAAAAACGAACGAGCGCAAAATATTCACCGTCACGACTTGCGTTCGATGTAATCCATTTTTTCATCGATAGTCTCGATGTCTTCGACGCCGAGCTCGAATTCGAGGACGTCCGCGATGGCGTCGGCGCGCGCGACGCTCGTACAACTCGGAATCGGAATCGCGCCCTTGCGGACGAGATAGTTCAACGCCACCTGCGCCGACGTCCAACCACCGTTGACGGCGCCGATGAACTCGAGCAACTTGTCCAACGTGCGAATCTCCGGGTCCGCGCTCGTCCGCAGCGCCCCACCGCTCAAGGGCGAATACGCCACGACGGCGACGTCTAAATCCCGCGCCGCGGCGAGCACCCCGCTCTTTTCGGCGCCTCGATCGAGCACGGAATATTTCACCTGATTCGTCGCCAACGCGATCCCACGCTTCGCCAACAACCCATGCGCCTCCGTCATCTGCCTTACGTCGTAATTACTCACCCCCACCGCCCGACACAGCCCTCGCTCCGTCGCCTCCGCGAGCGCGTCGCACAGCGCGCTCTGCGTCCACGTCGGAAACGGAAAATGAATCGACACCAAATCGTACGCCTCCCCCCCGTTCCTCCCCACCGACGCCTCGATCGCGTCCACCAAGCTCTTCGTCGTCAATCGCACTTCCCCTCCCGCGCTCACGTTCGTCCACGGCACCGTCAACACTTTCGTTCCGACGAACGCGTCGTCTCGCGCGTCGTCTCGCCTCGCCGTCGTCCTCGCGCGTCTCACCATCTCCTCCGCGCCCTGTTCGAACGCCCGCGCGCCCGCCCCGTACGTCTCCGCGGTGTCGACGAACGTGACGCCTCGCTCGAGCGCGCGCGTCAGCGCCGCCGCGAGGTCGCGCTCGCGGTAGCGCGTCCCGAACCCGCGCGTCTCGTCGCCCCACGCCGCGGTGCCGAATCCGACGCGCGACACGACGCGTCCCGTCGCGAGTCGCGCGCATCGCGACGCGTCGCAGCGCGGCGTCACCGCGCGCGCCTTCGCGCGTCGCGCGATGGACGCGCGCCGCATCGGACGCGTCGCGATGCGTCGCGACGTGCGCGTCTTCGTCACATGTCGACGCGGCGCGTCGTCGAGACGCTCGCGCGGCGCATGTCGGGTCCGTCGCGCGCGCGACGCGTCGGCGGCGCGTACGTCCAGGTGCTGCACCCCGGCGCGGACGCGCGCGACGCGACGTGCGCGTCGGTGCTGCTGTGCACGGATGACGCGCGCGTCGTCTTCAACGTCGGCGAGGGATTTCAGCGATTGTGCGTCGAGCGACGCGTCAAGGCGCTGAAACGATGCGAGCGGGTGCTGCTGACGCGCGCGGACTCGCGCGCGGCGGGCGGGTTGGTCGGGACGCTGCTCACGATGAGCGACGAGGCGGAGACGCGGCGGGGGCTCGACTCGGGCGTCGAGCGAAGGCGCGTCGAGGTGTGCGGACCGGATGGGAGGTTGCGCGCGCTGACGCGGGCGGTGCGGACGCTGTTCGGGAGCGGACGCGCGGTGGAACTGACGACGCGAGGCGCGGCGAGGCGCGCGCGGAGCGTCGTCGCGGACGACGGCAAGGTGGCGATATCGGCCGTCGTGCTCGGGGGGGAGACGAGGGACGACGGGACGGATTCGGAGGTGGGACGCGCGGCGAAGCGCGCGAGAGCGGACGAGGACGCGAGCGATGAGGTGGCGAGTTACGACGTCAAGTTGGCGGCGATACCGGGAAAATTTGACATGCGGGCGGCGGCGGAATTAGGCGTGCCGAACGGGCCGCAGCGCGGGTGGTTGGTGCGGGGGGAGTCGATCACGCTGGACGACGGTTCGGTGGTGTCGCCGGAGATGTGCGTCGGACCGGAGCAACCGGGACCGCGCGTCGTCGTGTTCGACGCGCCCACGACGGCGCACGTGCGCGAGGCGACGACTCGCGGCGGCGAACTCTTCGGCGAACTATCAGACTTGAGCGTCGTCGTGCACTTGGCCAGCGCGGCGATCGTGTCCACGAAGGAGTACGCCGCGCTCGTGAAATCCGTCTTCGGCGGCGCGCCGAAAGACGCGGCGCACGTCTTCGCCAACTCCGACGCCATGGACGACGTTCCCGTGTTCGCGTCGTCGGCGAGAATTCAAGCCAGGCTGCACGCAGTCAGTGCGACCGTGTTTCCAGAGAATAATGTGCCGAGATCGCCCCCGCCGTCGCCTTCAAAAGATGACAAGCGGCGCGACGGGGTGCCCGCAGACGTCCCGAACGCTTTGGCGGGGAAAAATATGTTCAAGTTTACGCTGATTCCGACGAAGAACGCCGGAGCGGACGTGAGCGCGGTGCCCAGATACGTGCCTGGCTTCGTACATCGTAGAGATATCGAGCAAAGGACGATAGACTTGGCGAACGAGGCGATGAAACCGACCCCGCCGCCGTCGCCGTCCGCCGAGGCGCGTCCGGGCGCGGAACTTCCAGAGCCTGAATATTTGCGAAAGCTCAAACCTGGTGACGTCGAGCTCGTATTCTTAGGCACTGGATCTGCGGTGCCGGCAAAGTATCGCAACGTCTCGGGATTTTCCATGCAGTTCGGCGGCGAAGGGTACCGAGGGAACATCATGCTCGACACCGGCGAAGGATCGCTGGCGCAAATGATTCGTCGCTTCGGCGCGAGCGCGGTGGATGAAAAGTTGCGAGAGATGAGAATGGTGTGGATCTCGCACATTCACGCCGACCATCACGTCGGTTTACCGCGCATTCTCACCGCTCGCGCCGAGATCTTTCGTCGAGACGGCGTGGAGCCGCCAATCATTCCCGTCGTCGGTCCTCGCGCGCTGCGCCGCTTCTTGGACTACTACGAGGATCTCGAACGCTTACACTGTGATTTCATCGACTTGAGCGAGACGACGCAGGATAAATGGTCGAGCGAGACGATGAGCCCACAGGTGGCGCGACTGCGCACCGCGCTCATGGGATCAGATTTGGACGAAATTGTCGCCGTACCCGTGCATCACTGCGCGCACGCGTACGGCGCCAAGCTCGTCGGCAAGCGAGGATGGACGATGGTGTATTCTGGTGACACTCGCCCGTGTCCGAGTCTCGTCGCGGCCGCGCGCGACGCCACGCTCCTCGTCCACGAAGCGACGTTCGAGAACGGTATGGAGGAAGAAGCCGTGAAGAAGCGGCATTCGACGACCAAGGAGGCTGTGCAAACCGGCATCGACGCCGGCGCCTATCGCACCATTCTCACGCATTTTTCGCAGCGATACCCTAAAATCCCAATCTTTGACGGGACTTACACCGAGCGCACGGCCGTGGCGTTCGATTTGATGAGCGTCGATTTTGCCGGATTATCGTCGCTCCCCAAACTCCTTCCCGCGGTCCGTTCGTTGTTCGAATCGGACGACGAAATCGCTCGCGAGGCACAAATCGACGGCGACGACGACGAGTAATTTTTGAAACCGCGTTGCGCGTCGCCGTGAATGCGCGTGTGGTACGAGTTGTGTAGTAATTAGTGTAATTAATCTGAGTGTTAGAAGACGATTCGTAACGCTAGATTGATTGATGGATCGCGCGAACGCGCGAACGCGCGCGCGCGCGCTACGCGAGACGACGCAGGCTACGACGCGCGCTACGAAAAAACGCCCCCCTCGCCGAGGGGTTTTCTCAAAACCAGTTGCGCGCCTTGGGTGCCTCCTTCACCAACATCCCCATCGCCTCCTCGTTCGCATCGATCTTCGCCGCGAGAATGAAATCATTCGTGCACACGCCCTTGAGCGCATCGCTCCCGAGTTCCACGAGCACCTTGCTCCCGCTCGTCGCCTCGCACGTCGCCGGCGCCCATCCCTCCGCCGTCGCCGTCCCCGCGATCAATTCGCACAGCCTCCCCGCCTCGCCCTCCGCCGTCGGAAACTCCCGACGCAGGCACTCAAAGTTCCCTCGTCCCGGGCGAATCTTCCAGTCCCACACCTGCTTCCGCAGCACCTCCTGCCCCTGAAAGTCCAACTTTTCCGCCTGCGCCCCCGGCGCGCACTTTTTATTCTTCAGCATGATCATCTCCGCCATCGCCGTCGGCACCTGCAGGATGTGATCGGTGTCCGCGTGTCCGAGCGTGGACGTCCCGAAATTGCTCCCGAGCTCGCCCGCGGTGGGATCGCGGGCGCCGATGTCGCCGCCGAGTCCGCCGAGGTCTTCCTGGCGCTTGTTCACGTCGCCCGCGCGCGCGCGCGACGCGCGGCGCGGCGCGCGCGCGGCGTCGCGACGCGGCGTCGGCGCGGCGCGCGGTCGAGCGGGCGCGCGCGTCGTCGTCGTCATCGTCGCGGGCGCGGCGGTGTCCGAGGCGCGGCGCTGTGCGCGCCGTCGGCGCCGGTCGGCGGCGTCGCGTTATCCGCGCGGCGCGGGTGTATCGCGCGCGTGTATCGCATTCGAGCGCGATTTTGCGGTATATGAAATAGAAGCGTGCGTCGAAATGTTGCTTTTGGTCGGACATGCGGGTGTGTGCATACAGTGAAGAGGGATGATTCGTCTGTTCGTGTGTTCGTCGACGCGAGGCGAGGCGAAACGCCGCTTCGCCTCCGCCGCACTCGGCGTCGCGCCGATGCGACGCGCGCTCGCGGCGCTCGCGATCGCGGCCGAGCTGGGGCGCGAGCTCGCGGAGGCGTCCGCGCTCGATTCCGTCGCCGCGCGGTCGCGAACGGTGCGCGTGTTCGAACGACCGCCCGAGGCGACGACGCCGACGGTTCGCAAAAACGAGGGCGACGACGATTACGATTACGGCTACGACGGCGACGGCGACGGCGATGGCGACGGCGAGGCGCGGTACGCGCGAGAGGGATGGTACGACGAGTTCGCGCGCGCGAGCGATGGCGTCGACTCGGGCGCGCGAACGATGTCCTACGACGAGTACGTCGAACGCGAGGTGGCGAAGCTCGAGCTGAGCCTGATCGAGTCGGCGAGCGCGTCCGACGCGGGCGCGATGCGCGAGACGCTCGATGAGATCGCGTACGACATTCAGAGCGATCTCGAGAGGATCGCGAACGCGCGAGCGCTGGAGATGACGTGGGTCGGTGACGCGGCGTACCCGCCGGTTGATTTCGTCGCGTTTACGAACGAGGCGTACGTCGTGTACGACGCGGACGGTTCGCGCGTGATGTTCGAGCCGCAAGGAGAGATTGGTAGGTTGATGCAGCAGCTCACGTGGTTCTCCACAATCTTTCCAGGGAATCCGACCGCTCTGGACGATTACATGCGGTGCGCGACGCTCGTGAGACCGTGTTCGGTCGAGGAGGTGCTCCGACGATGCACTTACGAAAATCGAGGTTCGTGGTACCGCGAAAGAATTTCGAGAATGAACGCGCCGCTGTCTTGGCCGTACTGTCAGCCTGATCTCGAGGAAGTCTATCAGTTTTGCACTGAGTTCGAACTGCAAAGCGGTTTGTGCGATCCGCGCCGGGCGCGCGAGCGAATGTATCTGTCGAGGACGGTCGCCATCAACGGAGGAACGGCGCCGTGCTTGAGGTGGCGGACGAACATCTTCGGCACTCGAGAGTGCATCGATAGGGGTCACCGTTGACGGATACTTTTAAGCGAGAAATGTGTGTGTGTAGTATTTACAGTAAATTCATTTTCGTCCGAGATAGTTCTCCACGCCGCTCGTCGCGTCGCCGACTGACGCGCCCGACTGCCACGCCGGCGTGGACATTTCCACGCCTTTCCCGACCCACGCCGTGCCGGATGGCGGGTCTCCAGCCATGCGGCGCCGCGCCGCGTTGGATGGTTGAATATCCTCCATGGCGTCGGTGAGCGAGCGCGAGCGCGCGGCGATCGGTTCGTAATCTCGCAACCATTCGCCTTGGTAAATTTGCTGCGGGCGCATGATTTTCTTGTCGGCGTCCGTTAAGCTCTCGCGCCAGTGCGCAAGATAACCCGTCGCGCGCGGGATGGCGAAGAGCACGGTGAAAAATTCGGGGGGAAACCCCATGGCGCGATACACCAGCCCGCTGTAGAAGTCTACATTCGGGTAAAGCTTACGCTTGACGAAGTATTCGTCCGCCCGCGCCGCCTTCTCGAGCTCGATGGCGATGTCGATCAACGGGTCGCGTCCGACGAGCTCGAAGACGTCGTTCGCGATGTCGCGAATAATCTTCGCGCGAGGATCAAAGTTCTTGTAAACGCGGTGTCCGAAACCAAACATCACGTATCGCTTTTCCTTCACCCCGGCCAAAAAGCTCGGGATGTTATCGACGCTTCCGATCCGTTCGAGCATCTTGAGCACTGCTTCGTTGGCGCCGCCGTGCAGAGGCCCGTAAAGCGCGCCCACCGCGCCCGCCACGGCGCAAAACACGTCCACCCCGCTCGATGCCAAGTGTCTGCACGCCGCCGTGCTACAGTTCATCTCGTGCTCCGCGTGTAGTAAAAACATCACGTCCAGCGCCTTCGCGAGCTTCGGATGCGGTCGATGCCGCGCGTCCAAACCGGCGTCGAGCATGTACAAGAAATTCTCCGCGTACGACATGCGCGTATTCGGCGCCGCCGGCGAGCGCCCGGTGTTTCGATGATATGCGTGCGCGGCGAGCGTGGTCATTTTGCCGATGATGCGCACGATTTGTTTATCCTGCACGGTGTGAGAGTTGTAAATCGCCCCACCCGCGATGGCTGGATTCTGCTCCGGGTGCATCGCGCTCAACGAGTTCAACCCCGCGAGCATCACCGCCATCGGATGCGCGTCGTGCGGCAACGCCTCGATCGCGTGCACCACCTGCACCGGCAACGCACTATGCCTCGCAATCGTCCGTTCCCACTCCATCAACTGACTCGCATTCGGCATATCTCCGTACACCAACGCGAACGCCGTCTCCAGATACGTCGACGATTTCGCCAAGCTCTCGATGGCGTACCCGCGATACCTCAAAATCCCCCGTTCGCCGTCGATGTACGATATCTTCGACTTACACGGCGCCGTATTCATGTATCCGGGATCGTACATCACCAAACCTCGTCCATCGCCGCCCGCGGTGATTTGTTTAAACGCCGACGCGTCCACCGCGCCGTCGCTCGACACCGCGATTTCATACTCCTTCCCCGTCCGCGAGTCTCGCACGTGCAGCGCCCCCGCGCCCCCCGACGGCGTCGCTCGCGCGTCCGACCCATCGCCACCGCCCGCTCTCGCGCCTCCGTTCGCGCGTTTCGCGTCGCCGCGGACGTGATCGTTGATTTGTCCCAGCCGCCGATTCGCCACGTCGCGCGAATCTCCCATCGTTCGAGCGCGGTGCGGCGCGTTCGACGTCGCGCGCGCGCTCGCGACGCGCGCGCGAGTCTCTTCTCACCGCCGCGCGACGTTCGGGCGCGCGCGAACGGCGCGCGACGTCGCGTCGTCGTCTGAGGTGCCGACGCGTAACGAACTTTCGGTCGGCGTCGGCGCGATTACGCCGCAGTGCGCGTCGCGCGACGCGAATCGAGCGCGCGCGATGGGCGCGTTCGACGAAGGGGTGTCCTACGCGGCGTCCGCGGCGCGCGACGTCGCGCGTGCGGTGGCGCAGACGGTGCGAAGCGTGAAAACGTCGTCGCCGATGCTGATGCTGACGGGGACAGCCGCGCGCGCGACGCCGTCGCGGACGCCGTACGGCGCGTACGTCCGCGCCGGACGCGGGAGATGGATGAGACAAGAGTACGAAATGTACGCGCGCGTCGTCGCGTGCGTCGCGGTGGCGGTGGCGGTGACGAGGACGGGGTATCTCGCGGCGCGAGGCGACGGGACGGCGGCGACGGCGGCGCGACGGCGACACGGACGCAAACGAAAGGAAATCTTAGCGCGAATGCGAGATGCGACGTCGTACGATGCGTTTGAAGACGCGGCGTTGGAACTCGAACGCGAGGATGCGGAAGAAGAAGCGCGAGCGGAGGCGGGAGGTCGGGCGACGACGCGGAGCGACGGTTGGGGAAGCGGGTCGAGGTCGTACGACGTCGAGTTAATCGATGAACAGTTGAGGCAGTTGCAGGCGCAGCGCGCGAGTGGGAACGTGGAAGAGATGATGTTCTTGCTCAGAGCTGATATTTTGAGGAATTTGGGATCGTTGCAGAGCGATTGTAAGGTGCGGTTTTCGAAATCGAACGCCGAGCCGCCGGCGGTGCCTCGGGCGGTGCGCCAGTACATGGCCGAGCTGAAAAGTCAGCTGTTTAGCATCGCTCAGGACGAAACGGTGACGATTCAGGAAAAGCTGGTGTTTTTGCAAGAGACGAGACATTGTTTCGGGCGCACGGCGCTGATGATGAGCGGAGGAGGGACGCTCGGAACGTTTCACGTCGGCGTCGCGCGCGCGTTGAATCGGAAACATTTGCTCCCGCGCGTGCTCGCCGGATCGTCTGTCGGCTCCATCATCGCCGCCATTATCGGCAGTCGCACGCAGGAAGAGCTCGATGAGTTCTTCAGCGAAGAGCACTTTTGGGATTTGCTCCCAGACTTGACGTTCTTCAGCGGCAACGATTCGATGAGCGCGATGAAGCACTACTTGCGCACCGGGGCGTTGCACGACATTGACTTTTTCCAGCGCTGTCTCCGCGCGTTACTCGGCGACTTGACTTTTCAAGAGGCATACGATCGAAGTGGAGGCAGAATACTGAGTGTGTGTGTGTGTGCAACGACGACTGGGGAAAAACCGAGACTGTTAAACTATCTCACGTCGCCGCACGTCGTGCTTTGGTCAGCCGTCGCGGCGTCGTGCGCGTTTCCCTCGTTGTTCCCGCCGCAGCCATTGTTGGCAAAATCTCGCAGCGGCGCCTTCGTGCCGTGGCTCCCAGAAGGAAAACTCGGACCGCGACGCTGGCGCGATGGTAGTCTCGAGGCGGATCTGCCCATGGACAACTTGCGCGAACTCTTCAACTGCAATTACTTCATCGTGTCGCAGACGAATCCGCACATCGTCCCTCTGTTGCGAGTGAAAAGGTGGTTTACATCGCGCGGAAGCGCGCTGGCCCTCTGGGCGTACTTCATCGAGAGCGAGTGGAAACATCGCTGTCGACAAGTGTTGGATTTGATTCCGGGCGTCGACGTCTTCGATGTCTTCAAACTCTTCGGTCAACAGTGGGAGGGCGACGCCACGGCGGTGATGTGGTACACGTGGAAGCAATTTTCACACATCGCCAGCAATCCCACGCGCGAGTTCTTGTTCGAAACCGCGACGATGGGCGAGAAAGAAATCTGGCCGCAACTCGCCGCCATCGAGCACGCGTGCGGGATCGAACTCGTCCTCGACGAGTGCGTCGCCTCCCTCCGCAAAAACCTCCGCGGTCGCGGCCGCATGGGTTCCCGCGGCCGAGTCCCAAGTTGGAATACCGTCAATTTCGCCACTCGCGGCTCGTATGCTCAAATGTTGGAGCGCAATCAAAGCGACGCTTCGGACGCCTTCGCGCCTTCGCCCGCGCGCCGCCACTCCAAATCCTCCAGCGCCGTCTCTCTCATCTATTCCGAAGACGCCGCCGAGGACGACTCGATCGAAGCCGCCGACATCATCGCCGCCGCCGAGAGCGCCAGCGAGCGCGACATCGCCCAAGCGCTCGGTTTCGCCGCCGCCTAAACGCGCACGCGCATCACGCATCCATCTTTCATAATCAGTTGTCATAATAAACCTTCATTTCACATCGGTTCGCGTGCCTCGCCTCGCCTCGCCGCCGCGCCTCTCCTTCGGCCCGGCATCGGCGTAAAGACCCAGCGCCGATCGTCCCGCACAACGAAACATGGCTTGGGGCACGACCAGCGCGTGGAGCGCACAGGTACGATCGTAGCGCGCGATTGAAAAATCCTCACGACGCGCATCGCGCGTCGCGGACGCGCGCGACGCGTCGCGCGCGCGTCGGCGGCGCGAAATGCATCGAACGACGCCCGACCGATGGCGGCGCCGTGGGGCGACGCGTGCGCGTCGCCCGCGACGCGCGCGACGCGCGCGCGCGCGCGATTCGCGCGCGAGATGATGGAGAAATTGCGCGCGCATCGTTCGCGAGACGCCGGGGCGACGAGGCGCGCGATCGAGGGCGCGGCGCGGTCGAGACGGTTCGCGCGGAGATCGCGGCTCGGACGTGGGCTCGATTTTTAAAAGCTAAACTCGACGAAAACGAGCGCGCACTGACGGAACGACGCGCGCTTTCGCGATTCACGCAGACGAAGGAAGGAAACGATGGAGTGGAATCGTTAGCGGTGCCGGCGCAGGCGTTCCCGTCGCTCGGCGGGGAGGCGGCGGAAGCGGACGCGAGCGGAGCGTTTCCGTCGCTCGGGGCGGCGGCCAAGGTGAAGGAACCGAAGAAGAAGACGAAAGGGGTGAAACTTTCGCTCGCAGAATTCGCGGGTGCGTCGGGTGGGTCGTCGTACGCGCCTCCGGGACGAGTCGGTGGATCGGCGTTCGGTCGAGGACGCGGCGACGACGTCGTGCTGCCGAGTGGGCCGAGCTCGCGACCGGACGACGACGGAGGCGTCGGTCTCGGTGGTGGATTCAACCAAGGCGGTGATCGTTACGGCGGTGGTGATCGTTACGGCGGTGGTGATCGTTACGGCGGCGGTGATCGCAGTGATGAGCGTCGTCCGGGTCGGTACGATCGAGACGACCGCCGCGACGGTGAATATGGCGACAGAGAGGTTCGCGAAGAGCAAGGTCCTTCTCGCGCGGATACGAGCTCTAACTGGGGCGCGGACCGTCGCGCGCCGCCGCAAGATGATCGTTACGGCGGCGACAGGCGTGCAACAGGATTTGGCGACCGTTACGCCGAGAGAGGTGGCGACCGTTACGGCGGCGGCGACGATCGCTACGGCGACCGCGAGGAGCGCAGACCGGGATTTGGCGATTTCGCAGACCGGCCGCCGCGTGAGGATCTCGGACCGTCGCGCGCGGATGAAAGCGACAGCTGGAGTAGAGACAGAAAACAGTTACCGGAGCGTGATTCGCGATACGACGATCGACCTCCGCGCGAAGAACGCGACCGCGACTGGGGCTCTTTGCGTTCTCGCACCGCCGCCGCCGAGCCGCCGTCGGATGATGGTTACGCTCCGCGAGGCGATCGCCCGAAGCTTCAGCTCAAACCACGCTCGGAAGCCGCTCCTACGAGCGCGAGCGCGGGCTCAAGCTCGCTCTTCGGTGGCGCTAAGCCCGTAGACGTCAAGTACGTCGAGGACAAGCCGCGCGAAGCGATTCCGATTCGCTCGGAAGAAAACCCCGAACGTACCGAGCGCAAGCAATACGACGAACCGAAAGATTCCGATGGCGACAGATGGGGCCGCAAGTCTTCGTTCGCCCCGCGCAAAGAGGAAGAACTCCGCGAAGCGACTCCCGAGGAGCGCGCCGCGAGGCCCAAACTGAACTTGCAAAAGCGTTCCACCGACGCCCCCGTCGGCGCCGCGGCGAAGAGCTCGCTCTTCGGCGGCGCTCGCCCGCGCGAAGAGGCGCTCAAGGAAGCCGGTCGCGATTGGCAAGCCGAAGATCTCAAGCGCTCCGTCGGCGCGGTCAAGCGCAAGGAGTTCAAAGAGGAGAAGGAACTCAAGGAGAAGATTCAAGCCGCCAAGGACGCCGGCGACGACGTCAAAGACCTCGAACTCGAGCTCACCAAGCTCTCCCTCGAGCTCGACGACAAATTTCGCTTCGCCAAAGGCAGACCAGAGCCCAAGGACGGCAAGGACGGCAAGTCCAAGGACACACCCGCGCCCAAGGACAAGCCCGCCGCCGCCGAGAAATCGGCGCCCGCGCCTCGCGAGCGCGCCGCGCCCGCGCCCAAGCTCGCCGAACCCGCCCCCGTCGTCGCTCGCAACGCCTTCGACGCCCTCGCGGATAGCATGAATTCGTAACTCATCGCGAACGCCGTGTGATCTCTTCGTGCGCGTCATCTCTCTCCGTCGTCTCGCGTCGCCGTCTCGTCGGTGCCCACCGCCGCGCCGCACTCCTCGTCCCTCGCGTCATGTTTCGCAAGTTATTCGGCCACGGTCGCGCGAGCCCGACGACGAGCGCGTCCAACGCGTCCTCGGACTCGCGCGCGCACAGCCCGATGGACGCCATCGACAGGATCAAGACGGTGCGTCGCGATGGAACGCGCGCGGTCGAGTCGTCGCGTTCGCATTCGCGACGAGATCCCGTCGCGAACGCGTCGCCGCGCGGCGCGAACGCGCGCGCGACGACGGCGGCGAGCGGCGAGCGCGGTTTCGCGACGCGACGCGGGAGACTGACGGACGCGGCGCGCGCACGACGAACAGACGCTCGAGATGCTGGAGAAGAAGGAGTCGCTCATGGCGAGAAAGATCGCGGAGGAGCTGGCGAACGCGCGCGAGGCGAATCGACAGGGAAACAAACGACGAGCGCTGCAGCACCTGAAGAAGAAAAAATTGTACGAAGCGCAGTTAGACGCGCTGGCGACGTCGCAGTTGAAGCTGCAGGAACAGGTGATCATGCTGGAGGGATCGAAGGCGACGAGCGAGACGTACGGAGCGCTGCGAAGCGGGGCGGACGCGATGCGAAGGATGGTCAAGGAGACGAAGATCGAGGACGTCGACGCGACGATGGATGCGATCAGCGAACAGACGGAACAGATGCGGCAGGTGCAGGAGGCGTTGGGACAACCGGTGGGGTTCGCGGCGGAGTTGGACGAGGACGAGCTGGAGGAGGAGTTGGCCGAGTTGGACGCGTTGGACGTCGAAGACAAATTACTCGATTCCGAGCTCGCCCGGGAGTTGGAGGAAGAACCCGCGATGCCGAGCGTGCCGTTGCCGTCCGTGCCGGCGCCCGCGATCGCCGCGGACGAAGAAGCCGAACTCAAGGCGCTGCAAGCCGAGATGGAACTCTTGTGAGCGTCTTCGAGTCCCGGCGTCGCGGCCTCACCGCGCCGTTTCGTGGACGCGCGCGCGTCTCGCTCGGTTTTGTTGTAGTAACAATCATTAGCTCTCTCGTAACGCGCGATTCGCCGACGCGCCGTCGACTTCGCCGCGGTCTCGCCGCGCCGACGCGTCCCGCTCGCTCGCGCGCACCGCGCCGCACACCACGACGCCCGTCCCGGACATGCGAGACGAGACCAAGTGCGTGCCCGGTCGTAAATCGCGCGTCGAAGCTCGTTTCTCGATCGCGCGCGCGTCCTCGCGCGCTCGCGATGCCGTTTCTGTTCCGCGGTGATTTTCAAACGGTGACCAACGACAGCCACGCCGAACGATGACTGACGACGCGCGTCGCGCGCGAAACGCGCCGTAGGTGGGAATTCGAGGCTCCGAAATATTTCGACTTCGACGCCGACGCGTCGGATGATGAAGGGAGCGAGGCGTACTTCGAGAGCGAGGCGCCGACGCGACTGACGACGCCGCGCGGCAAAACGGCCGCGGCGCCGGCGAATTCGTGGCGTGCGCCCGCGGTCGTCGCCATCACGGATGCGACGCAGGCTTTTTTGAGCGATCCGGCGAATCGAGGAGTGGGAGGGGACGTCGATCGGACGTCGCCGAGGGAGGGGATGAAGAGCGCGGCGAGACGCGGCGGCGAGACGCCGGGACGGACGCCGAGACGCTTGGGCGCGCCGAGACGGGAGGTGGTGACGGGTTCGAGCACGGATAAGAAAGTTAGAAGTGCGGCAAAGACGCCGAAGAGCGAGGATGTGAAGACGCCCGTGCGTCGGTCGCCGCGTTTGGCGTTGATGTTCGCGCGTTCGAGCGAGAAGAAGGACGGCTCGGAGGCTTCAGCCGCGACGAAATCGACGACGAAATCGGCGCGCAAGAGTCGATTTGCGTCGCAGACGCCGGCGAAGAGAATATTGAAGACACCAAGACCCATTGTTCCTCGCGCGGCATTGATCGCGAAACATAAGCAGGTTGTGGTGTCGGCGGCGAAGAAGAAGACGTCGGCGAAGGTCATCGCGGCGTCGTCTCGCTTGCTCAAGGGCACGCAAAACACTGATTCTGGGGTAGAAAAGTTCAGATCGCGCAAAGAAAAGCTTCGTGCGTTCGAAATTGGGGGACGTACGACGGATTACGAGGATCTGACGCTGATCCCAGCCGCGACGACGACGACGAAGGCTCGAAGCCCGAAATTCACGAACACGCGCATAAAACAAAAGATATTGACCACGGAAGAGCGCGAGTTGTTGGAGATTGAGAAAATGAAAGCAGCGATGGAGAAAGAAAAGGTTCGTCGCCGAGCGAGCTCGTACGCGCCGCCGTACACGACCATCAAGTCCAAAGTATTGAAGACGCTGACATCGGCGCGAGCCAGCAAAGCCGCAGCGCCGAGTGAACGCGCGGTCGACGACGCCGCTGACGCCGTGCGTCGAACGCGATCGAGACGGACGTCAGCGCCGACAATGTATGGAGCCATAGAAGACGAGCAAACTCCTGATTTGCGCGACAACAAGCGCAAGCGCATCTCCATCACGGGCGCCGTGCTCACCGAAATCAAACCTTTCAACCTGACGACCGAACGCCGAGGCGCGTATCACGAACGCAAGTTTGCGAGAATGCGCGAAGACGAGGAAGAGCGCGAAAACGCGAGCCGGCCACGATTCACGGCGACGCCGATTCCTCGCAACCAGCGGGCTGGAGTTTCGATCACGCGCCAACAACTCGCATCCATGCTTGGGCGCGACGGCAAGTAGACGAGAGATTAGACTGTGTAAAAAGAACGTGCGAAGACACGAGCGAAGCGACTTAAGTGAATGGATATTGTATTGATTGCATCCTAAGCTGGCAAACCTGGCTAAAACTCCGCCACGGGCGCGGAACAACGTTTCGTTTCAGTACTCAAAAATGGAATCGCGAGGAGAAGACTTAATCGACTTCCTCAATCTTCGGGCCAGAGGAGGCACCACCGGCATCTTCAGCACCCGGAGCACCACCCATGTCGGCGCCCGGAGCACCGCCAGCGTTTTGGTACATCTTGCTGATGATCGGGTTGCACACACCCTCCAATTCCTTGAGCTTGTCCTCGAACTCGTCCACTTCGGCGGTTTGGTTACCGTCCAACCAAGTGATCGCGGCCTCGACGGCGTCTTCGATCGTCTTCTTGTCGTCCGCATCCAACTTGCCACCGACGTTGGTGTCGTTCATGGTGTTGCGCATGTTGTACGCGTAGTTCTCGACGGCGTTCTTGGCTTCGATCTTCTTCTTGTGCTCCTCGTCCTCAGCCTTGTACTTCTCCGCGTCTTGGACCATGCGCTCGATGTCCTCCTTGCTCAAGCGACCCTTGTCGTTGGTAATGGTAATCTTGTTCTTTTGGCCAGAGCCCTTGTCTTCGGCGGACACGTTGAGGATACCGTTGGCGTCGATGTCGAAGCAAACGTTAATTTGCGGGACGCCGCGCGGCGCCGGCGGAATGCCGGAGAGCTCGAACTTGCCCAACAAGTGGTTGTCGCGCGTACGGGAGCGTTCGCCTTCGAAGACTTGGATCAACACACCCGGCTGGTTGTCGGAGTAAGTGGAGAACACTTGTTCCTTCTTTGTCGGGATGGTGGTGTTGCGCGGGATGAGCACCGTCATCACGCCGCCGACGGTTTCGAGACCCATGGAGAGCGGGGAAACGTCGAGCAAGAGCAAGTCTTGCACCTTTTCGTTGCCTTCGCCGGACAAAATAGCGGCTTGGACGGCCGCACCGTAGGCGACGGCTTCATCGGGGTTAATGGACTTGCACAAATCCTTGCCGTTGAAGAAATCGGACAAGAGCTGTTGCACCTTGGGGATGCGCGTGGATCCGCCGACGAGGACGACCTCGTGAACTTGCGACTTGTCCATCTTCGCATCGCGAAGCGTCTTTTCGACCGGGTCCATGCACTTGCGGAACAAATCCATGCAGAGCTCTTCGAAGCGAGCGCGGGTGATGGAAGTGTAGAAGTCGATGCCTTCGAACAAGGAATCGATTTCGATGGACGTTTGCGCCGTGGAAGACAAGGTACGCTTGGCGCGTTCGCAAGCAGATCGGAGACGACGGAGTGCCTTCGGGTTGCCCGTGATGTCCTTCTTGTTCTTGCGCTTGAATTCAGCGATGAAGTGCTGCAACAAGCGAGCGTCGAAATCTTCGCCGCCCAAGTGCGTGTCGCCAGCCGTCGCCTTGACTTCGAAGATGCCTTCTTCGATGGTCAACAAAGACACATCGAAGGTACCTCCACCGAGATCGAAGATCAAAACGTTCTTCTCAGCGCCGTTGGCTTCGTGGCGCTTGTCCAGACCGTAAGCGATCGCCGCGGCGGTCGGTTCGTTGATGATGCGCAAGCAGTTCAAGCCAGAGATGACGGCGGCATCCTTGGTCGCCTGACGCTGAGAATCGTTGAAGTACGCCGGCACGGTGACGACAGCGTTCTTAATCTCCTTACCGAGGTAAGCCTCCGCGACTTCCTTCATCTTGACGAGCACCATGGAAGAAATCTCCTCCGCGGAAAACTTCTTCTTCTCGCCGTGAAACTCGACGACGATCATCGGCTTGTCCGCCTCGCCGGCTTCGACCTTGAACGACCAATCCTTGATGTCCGCTTGCACTTGCGGTTCAGAAAACTTGCGTCCAATCAAACGCTTCGCGTCGAAAACCGTGTTCATCGGGTTCATCGCGGTTTGATTCTTCGCCGAGTCCCCGATCAGGCGTTCGCTATCCGTAAACGCCACGTACGACGGCGTCGTTCGCGCCCCCTGGTCGTTCGCGATGATCTCCACCCTGCGTCAAACGAGACACACGCGTCACACATTCGTCAGTCTTCGCTCTCGCGCTCTCGCGCGCCCTCGCGCGATCGCCCGACCCCCCCCCGACGTCCGACGTCGCGCGCGTCTCGCCGCGTCATACAATTCAACACACGGCCCTCCGAAGCCGCGAGAACGTCCAAGAAGCTTCGAAAGATGGTGTCGACGGCGCGCGCCGATCTCGCGTCTCCCGTCGCGCGCGACCGCGCGTCGCCCGCGCCCGCGCCGCCGTTCGCTCGCGCATATTTCCTTCTCGCGTCCCATCGCGTCACCGTCGTCGTTCGCGTCGAATCGCGCGCGCCCGCGCCGCGATCGTTCGCCGCGCATCGCCGAAACGCCCATCGCGCGCCGTCCGCGCGCGATGCGATCGTCGCCGCGGCGTCGCGTCGCGTCGCGCGTCGCACCTGTCGTGTTGCCAGACGCCGACGCATGAGTACGTCGTGCCCAAATCGATGCCGATGGCCGGTCCCTCGGCCTTGCTCATGTCTCTCGCGCGTAAAGTTGTGCCGACGCCGCGCCTGCGCGCCGGCGCGCCGTCGAGACGCGGCGACGCGACGCGACGCGACGGCGCGCGGCGTCGGCATCGCTCTATCGATATACGTGCGAGTCAACGCATTGTGGATGTGATTAAGACTATCACGATACGCGTGACGTATAGTATGCAGTGTGCGCCCATGTGTGGTGTGTGGTGTATGTGGTGTCTGACTGAATGCGTGTGCGACCGACCGCGCCGCCCGCGCGCGCCGACCGACCGGCGCGCGAGACGCGGACGCGCGGCGACGCGACGCGACGCGCGCGCGGCGCGACGCCGGGGCGACGCGGTGACGCGCGATGCGCGCGCGTCAGCTCGAGAGCGCGCTGAGCGCCAACGTGGACGAGACGTTCGCGACGCCGAAACAGCGACTCGAGCAGTACCCGACGAACGCCGCGCTCGCCGCGGGCGTGCTGCACGGCGCGCGCGCGCGAGGGGACGTCGAGGGGAAGTTCGTCGTGGATTTAGGGTGCGGGACGGGGATCCTGAGCGTCGCGGCGACGCTGTGCGACGCGGCGGTGGTGGTGGGGGTGGACGTGGACGAGGACGCGCTGACGCGGTGCGCGGAGAACTTGCGAGCGTTTGAACCGGCGCTGGAGGTGGAACTGGTGTGCGGGGACGTGATCGATGGGAGTTGGACGCTCGGTGGACGACGGATGGGGCGGGGGGGGAAGAGGTGCGACACGGTGTTGATGAATCCGCCGTTCGGCGCGTGGCGCGGCGGCGCCGACGTGGCGTTTCTCCGCGCGGCGTTTAAGATTGCGGATGGGGCGATTTATAGCTTACACAAGACGTCGACGAGGGCGCACATAGAGAAAGTGGCGAAGACAAGGTTTCACGCGCGCGAGGCGGAGGTGTTGGCGCAGTTGAAGTACGACTTGCCGGCGACGTACGGGCACCACAGGGAAAAGTCGGTGGAAATCGCCGTGGATTTGTGGCGATTCGAGCCGACGCCGGGGGCGGTCATAGATGACGAGGCGTTAGAATTAGAATTAGCACACGATGCGTCGATCGACGGCTTGGCGCGCGATTTATCGAGCAAGGCTCACGTGCGCGGCGGGCGTGGCGGCGGGCGCCGAGGCGGTGGGCGCCGAGGCGCGCGCGGTGGTCGAGGAAAGTGATTTGTGATTAAAAAACTGGTCTTAGTCAATCGATGATCCTCGTGTAAGAATAAGGCGCGGAACTTTCATCCGCTCGGAGTCGCGAAGAGCAGCTGCTGGAAATCTCCTGTACTTTTTTTACTTTTTAAACTGCTGGAGTGAAGAATGAAGTCGGTGGCGAGCGATCGACGAAGCGAGCGGCGCGTCGTCGTCGCGGCTGTGAATAAAACCGTTTTATTGTAGTATCCATTGCTGACTCCTTAGGCTTGGGTTGGCTGGACACGCATGCGTTCCATCTGCGCCTCCTTCGGGAGTTTCACCTTATCCGCCAAGCGGAAGAACTTCAACACGCTGATGACCATCCAAGTCATATCAATTTGCCACCAACGTAATCCGTGGCGAGCGCTAAATTCGAAGGCGTGATGGTTGTTGTGCCAGCCTTCACCGTACGCCAAGATACCTATGAGCCAATTGTTGCGAGACAAATCACCCGTGTTGAACTCTTGCGAACCCCAGCAGTGCGCCACCGAGTTCACCGCCCAAGTGATGTGCCACACCCACACGGTGCGCACGCAGAAACCCCAAACGAGCCACGGCAAACCGCCGAGGGCGAACAACACAGCGGCGGACGCGGCGATATGCCAGATGTACGTCTTCTCCATGAAGCGGTAGAACGGCTGCGCCGCGAGCTCTTGGGCGTTCGAGCGATCCCCCACGCGCTCGATGGTCGCCTCGTTATCCAACAACCATCCGGCGTGCGACCACCAGAAGCCTTCGTACGGCGTGTGCGGGTCTTTGGGCGTGTCGCAGTGCTGGTGGTGGTGACGGTGGCTCGACGCCCACTCCAACGGGTCACCTTGCATGGCCAACGCACCGCAGTACGCGAGCGCGTACTCGAGCCACTTGGGCGTGCGGAACGACTTGTGCGCAATCTGCCTGTGATAGCTCAGCGTGATACCGAGGCAACCAGTGATGAAATACATCGCCAAGAAGCACTTGAACGCTCCCCAGGTGAAAGTAAACGGCGCGAGCAGGCACCCGAGGTGCATGACTCCGATGAAACTGACGTACGTGATATCCGTCGGAATCCACTTTCTCAAAAACGCGTTGCGCTTCGGACTCGCCAAAATATCCGAAAGGAAAACCTTGTGCGCGGGCTTCACGCCGGCCCACGCCCCTTTTGCCGCCGCCGCCGCCTCACTGTTCACCGAACTCCACAACTCGACCGCCTTATCGACGCCTTCTTGTCCGAGTCTCTTCCAAACCACCGCGTCGTCGTTCTCGTCCCCGAGCTCGACCACCCCCGGCGCCGTGATGCTTCGCGTCTTCGTCCCCATTCTCGGCATCGCCACCGTTTGCGTCGTGGACACTGCGCGCGTTCAAAACGACCATCGCATCATTCGTCAGTCATCTCGCATCGCTCGTCGACCCCTCGCTTTCGTCCGCGTCGTCCGCGTCTTCGCGCCGTCTCGCGATCCCTCGCGTCTCCCCGCTCTCGCCCGTCCTCGTCCGCGCGTCGTCCGGTCCGCGCGCGCGCGTCGCGCGTCGTTCGCGAATCGCGTCTCGCGCGTCCGCGCGGTCGCGGTCGCCGTCTCGCGCGTCGCGCGCGCCGCGCGGTCGCCGTCCCGCGTCCGCCAGCGCGTCCGGCGAACGATCCCATCGTCTTCGCCGCGCGCGCGCGTCGCCGTCGTCGCGCGCGCGTCGCGGTCGCGTCGCGGTCGCATCGACGCACCTCTCGCGTGTCTTCTCGCGGTGAGCTGGGCGCTGAGCGCGCATCGCGCGTGCGAGGCGGACGTCATGACGCGCGCGCGTGTGACGTCGTCGGATAACGCGGTCGGTCTGGATGGGTTGGAATAAACGGTATTGTGTATGAATCTGATACTATTATTGTATGTAAAATATGGGTGTTCGGACAAGCGGTGAAGGATGGAGATTCGAATCGGTGACTCGCCGCTCGCGCGCGCGCGAAAGAAACGGGCTAACGCGGCTGCGCGTTCTTCAAATACGCCTGGGCGTAGAGCGCGGAGAAAACTAAGGCGGTGCCACACCATTGCTGCCACGTCAGTGGATGGAGGAATAACACGCAGCTGAGAAGAATGCTGAGTAGCTGTCGCGTCGTCATGATGGCGGCGAAGAGCAACGCGCCGAACTCTTTGATGGTGTACAGGATGCAGAGCTGACCGAACATCGAACTCAATGACAGAGTGATGATATCGGATAACACCGCGGGGTGACGGGCGATGAACTCCAGGGCCTCCCAAATCGCGCCGTCGGATAAGAGCCAGGCGACGGAGAGGCACGCGCTGACTCCGTTGACGTACAACATTTGATTGTACGTCTCCATTTGGTATCCTTTGAACAGCTTATCCTGAAACGTGCTCGTGAATCCGTCGAAACCGAGATAGCCTAACATTAACATCAATCCTTTCGCGCTGGTGTTCGAACTCTTGGCGCTGTGCTTGTGCGTCAAATCGCCGTACAACGCGAAAATGGTACAACCGAGCGTGACGCACGACGCTATGACGTAATCGTTCAGTGTATACCGTCGCTGATTGATGAAATATCCCCAAATCATCACCGGTATCATCTTTGCGCACTTTCCGAGCGTTTGCACCGGGAACGACACGTATCGCAGCGCTTCGTATTGGCACGTCGTCGCCAGCACGTTGCTCGCGCTCACCCCCGCATACTTCCAAATCGGCGCCGCCGGTTGCACCATCCCTTTCGTGTACGCCAGGATCGCCGCCGCGAGCGACGCGCTCAGCACGCGGTTACTCAGCACTAAGAAGACGCTGTATTTGAAGTATTCGCTCTCGACCCCGTACGGTCTCGTCATGATCCGTTCTTGCAAGATGCCGTAGACGATGAGAGAACCGACGACGCCGACGACGCACATGGCGATCCTCGTCATCGGCGTCTGCGACTGCATCACAGACGACGGTTTGGACGTCATCGGGTCGGTGAGCATGAGGGCGGCGATCGGAGAGGCGCGCTCTGCGGCGACGCGGGCGAACGGCGCGGGAGCAGGCGGTCGAGCGGTGATGAGTCGATGATAGCTCACTGGATAGTTGAGGGATAGTTGATGAATTGAATTACCCTAAACCTTTCTTTCGTCGCCCCACATTTTTTCGTACCTCGCGCGATCATCCGCGATGGCGCGCTCGCTCGCGACGATTTGCGTTCGCAAGGCGTCGCACTCGGCGTCTTCAAGTAACCCGGCGCGACACACCTTTACGGCCTCGGCGTGGAGACTCGCGGCGCTGAGCGCAGCCGCTTGTGCTGCGTACGCGATTCCTAGGCGCGCATCGAGCTTGACCGCGGTTTTGGCATCCGCGAGGGCGTCTTCAATCTTGCCCGCGCCGAGGTTGGCGGCGCTTCGTTCGCAAAACAGCGCGGCGTTTGCGCGATCAAGTCGTATGGCCATAGAGTACGATGCGATGGCGGCCGTGAAATCTTGCGCAGCGAGCAGCTCGTTCGCGCGATCTCTCGCTTTCCGGGTGACGATTTCGTCCACAGGTTCGGGCGCGGTGACGGCGCCACGCAACTGCGGTTTCGGCGCGACGCACTTGCGTTCAATTCTCACGGGAAGTGCGTCCACGTACGACTGAATCTTGGCGACAATTTCCGACTTTTCGCTCAGTCCACGACACGAGGCATCGTTTGCGGCGAACGAGTCCAGGACACCTTTGGCGCGTTTGATCGTGTACGAACCTTGGCGAAGAAATTCTTCACGCAACGTTTCGAGCGCGGCACCAGTTTTCAGCAAAGTGACGACGTCATGGTACCCTCGATGCGTCGCAATATCAATCGGTCGCTCGTCCACGTCGTTTGCGCGATCGACATCGGCACCACACTCGTGCACAAGAGTGCGAAGCGCCTCAAGCGCACCAGAACCAGCCGCTGAGTGCGCCGGCGTGCTGTCGCCCTTGTTTATGACGTTCGGATCCATACCGCGAGCGTACAACCAACGAATGCATTCGACGTGGTTCTTCGAAGCAGCCCAGTGCATGGCGGTGTTCCCAGAAAAACCATAGTTTGTGCCATCACCGTTCGCGTATAGTAAGTTCTCGTCTGCATCGAGAATCGTGCGCATGACACCCAAATCTCCCGCCTTGGCTGCGCCGAGCCAACGTCGTTGTGCATCCTTGTCGAGCTCGATGGCTGGGATTTCATCTTCTTCTTGTACGACCGGCAGTTCTTCGCATACGCCACAAAACACGCCAGTTCTCGCGGTGTCTCCGCCGAGTATGTCGATGAGTTTGCCGCTTCGCTGCATTCGTATGGCGACATCACACGGCGACTCGCCAATTTCATCCACCTTATCTGTTCGCGCGCCGCGCGCGACGAGTAGGGCTGCGCACGTTTCCTGACCATTCGCCGCCGCCGAGTGTAACGCCGTGGCACCGCATGCGTTGGAAAAATTGGGATCAAACGAGCACGCGTCGAGCAACCACGTCAACGCGCCGACGTGTCCCTTCGCCGCCGCCCAGTGCGCGGCGGTGTGTCCGACACCGCTCGAGCGCTCGTGCACCAACGAAGGCTGTTCTTTATGAAGTATTTGCATGGTGATCAAATCTCCCGCCTTGGCTGCGTCCAACCAACGTCGCACCTCCAATGCAGACGTGTGCGTGTACGAACGCTCGGAATCGTCGCTCGCGACGCCACTCGAACGCCGTCCTCCAAAACGCGGGGAACCATAGCTCGGCGAGCCGTAGCTCGGTGAGCCGTAGCCGAATTCCCCATCCTCGTCGTCTGAACTGTCGCCGTAATCGCGTCCTAAACCATTGATGCCACCCGCGAAATCTTGCATCGACTCCATCAAGCGCGCCATGGCTTCGTCCATGTCTTCACCTTCGGGAAACTGCAAGCCGTCAAGCTCATCCTTCATGGCGTCCATGATGAACGCGCGCAACTCTTCTTCCTCGCTCAATCCTCCCCTGGTCAGTGTTTCGCCCCCCGCGCCGCGGTTCTTCGCAGCCTTCGCCGCTAACTCGCTCGCGAGCGCGGCTAACGCGTCCTCTCCGTGTTCGTCGACGAACGCCTTGACCTTCGGCGGCGCCGTGAACGACGACTCGTCGAACCTCAAACCGTCTGGAAACGTTCCTTTCGGAAACAAAAACTTTGGAAACGGAAACGGGGGCATCGCCTCGAGCTCCTCCGTGGACATCCCTCTCGTCAGCGCCGCGACGTCCTCGCCGCCGAATCTTTCCTCAAACAACGCTCTAAACGCGTCCACGTACTCCTCCACGTCCACGTCCTACGTGCACCGAAACGCATCAGTCAGTCACTCAAAATGATCACAATCACGTCGCGCGACGCACCATCTCCGCCATCGATCCCCCGGCGTCGTAAAATTCTCGCTTCGCGTCGTCTTTTAAAATCTCGTAAGCCGCCTGCGCCTCCACAAACTTTTCATCCCCGTCATCTTGCCCCGTCGGGTTCGCTCGTCCCCGTCGGCGATCGGGATGGTGTTTAATGGCGATAGACCTGTACGCGCGCGTGATCTCTGACGTCGTCGCCGCGCTGTCGACGCCGAGAATCGCGTAAAGGTTCGGTCGTTCGGCGTCACTCTCATCGTCGAAATCTTCATCGAAAACGACCGTCTCGCGACGCGTGGACGCCGTCGTGGACGCCGAAACCGCGCTCGATTGACGATCTATTATTTCATCGTCGTCGAGTTCGATGACGCGAGGCATGCGCGCGCTCGAGGGGACGTGGGATGCGTCGGCGTGTGACGCTCGCGGCGCCTCGCCTCGATGTTCGACGCTCGTCGTTTACAATCGCGCTCTAATTTCGCGCGCGCGCGCATCCGATCCACACGTTCGCGCGTCCACGCATCCACACTCTCAATAAATCCACGGCGACGCTACGCGCGCGCGCGTTGAAGCACCAACCCCACGAATTTGACGTCCTCCTTTCCGTTCGGCGTGTCGATTTGGACGCCGTGCGACGCCAGCGCGTCCATCACTTTATCGAACGGTTTCGCGTCGCACTCGTAGTACGCCTTCACCTTGCGCTTCGCCGGTGGATTCAACCACGTCGTGACGTCCACGGGTGCGCTGACTTCGAACACCGCGGTGCACAGGCGCAAGACGTCGCCCCGCTCGACGCCGGCTTTCGCCGCCGCGCCGTTCTCCACGACCTCGTCCACGAAAATCTCCGTCGTCGCGCCGCTGAGCCGCTGCTCGAAGACGACGCCGAGCGGGCGCGTGAGTTCGAAGCACACCGCGTCGGTGGCGTCCGGGAACGCGAGCGCGACGGCGGCGGGGGTCGGACCGCCGAGGTCGACGGCGAAGGCGCGACGGACGACGCCGGGCGTTTGCGTCGGTTCGTCCTCGCCCGTGCGACGGACGACGGCGGCGCGGCATCGAGCGTCGCGGTGTCGCGTCGAGCGCGCGCGCGCGCGAAGCGCGGGAGGATCGGGGGCGCGACGCGGCGCGGCGGACATGGCGCGAGTCGCCGAGTGGGGCGAGCGCGGCGAGCGAGACGAACGCGAGGCGAGGGACGGTGGGCGCGAACGAGACGGACGCGTCGTCGATTCAAGTCTATTCATCAATTCAATTCTTTCGATTCGGTCGGCGTGGATCGGGATCAGGAGGCGCGGGCGGCGGATCTGACGTGCGAGACGACGCGCTCGCGGACTTGCGACACCGGGAGCGGCCGGGCGTCGCTTTGGTTCCACTGCGCGTGCTCGTTTTCCAGCGCCTCGAGCGCCCAGCGTTGGGTGAGGCGGTCGTAGTTTGCTCGTGGATCGTGCAAAGGGTGGCTCGGCGCGCGGAGGTCTTCGACTTCCATCGTCACGAAGGCGGTGACGGCGTCGGCGAAGAGCTCTGATCGCGGATCTTCGAATTGCGCCGGGAGCGGTTGCGTGAGCAAAGGCTTACTCGCGGTGGCGCGTGGTCGTTGAGGCTGGCGAAGCGGTTCGTCGCGCGCGCGTTTTATCCCTCGACCGTCGTCGTACGACGAGTGCGGCGGAGCGGCGGCGGGCGGAGGTCCCCAACCGCCGTCGCGCTGTTGCGGCGGGTACGCTTGCGATTGCGGACGCATCGCTTGCGACAGGCTCGATTGCTGCTGCGGCGGCGCACCGTAGCCACCACCGTAGCCGCCGCCTCGAATACCGCCGCTGGACATGGCGCTTCTTGGCGGCGCGCTACCGTTAAAGCCGCCTCGACCGCCGGACATCGCGCTTCGCGGCGGCGCGCTACCGTTGAACATCGATCCCGCGGGCGAACTCCCGTAGCGATTCAAAGAACCGGTGGATGGAGATCGCATCCCCCAACCGGCGCCCGACCCCGAACCCGAGTCATTTCGACGAAGCTGCTGCTGCGGAGGCTGCGCGCGCGGACGTTCGGGCATCGGTCCCATGACGCCGGTGCCGATGTACTTGTACTCGAAATCTCGCGCCAGCTTCATCAACGGCGTGTCGTTCGCCACGCGCAAGTCGCCGATGGCTTGCATCAGCGTCCCCGCCGCTGTTCTCGTTTCACCGATGCGAGTGATGACAAACTCTTTGAAATGAAGCATCAAATCCATCAAGATTTTCAAAATCTTGCGCTGAAGCGCGGCGTGCGCCGCGGACGCAGTCGGACCGCCGAGGACGTTGATGCACTTTTGAAAGCACGACATGACGCCGCCGCCGACGAGTTCTTGCTGCAGACTGGGATTTTTCGTCAACGAAATCGCTTCGAGAATCAAACCGAGATCGCGAGTGTTGATTTGCGTCACACCGTCGGCGTCGACTGGATAGCACAAGTTGAAAAGCTGCACGCAGTGCGACACGGCGTCCTTCGAACGCAACCCCCCAGTCGTGGATTGCAACTCCTCCATGGTGAGATCGACCTCGGTCCGCTTCTTCGCCCCGGCGGACATCGCGCTCCACTTTTGCGCGTACGAACCCGCGGGAATCTTGACGCGACGGACGTTGGAGCCACCGCTCGATCTCGCCGCGCGCGCCGCGCGGTTTTCGTCTCGTTCCGTCGCCTTGCGCTGTCGCTCGATTTCGCGAACCTCCTCGGGCGGTCGCCAAGACTTGTTTTCGGCCTTGACGGCCACCTTTTTCGGTGCGTACTTGTCCGCCATCTGTTCTCGTCCCTTGGCTTCTTCTTGCGCGATGAGCGCCTCGTCGAGTTCGCGCATTATCGGCTCCGGATCGTCCTCGTGCCCCTCGTCGTCGTCGCCGTCGACGTTGTACGCCTTGGCCGCCTCGGCGGCTTTCGCGCCGCCGATCCACCCGCAACACGCGCCCGCCATGCAGTAGCATCGCGACGGTTTCTCACCGAAGCGCTCAAACTTGTAATCGATCGTCAGCTCCTCCCCCTCCTCGATGTCTCGCGTGGCGAATATTCCGATGCACAGCTCCCCGCGAACCATCCACTTTTGCGTCTCGCAATTCGGCGCGCACGAGTGATTTAAAAACCGCCCCTCGTTTCCTCGAATCGTCGCGTCGATCGTTTCGCTGCTCGACAGCGTCATGAAGTAATAATGACTCCTTCCCTCGTCTTGATACCGCCGCTTCCGTTCCTTGTACGCCTCCTCGTGCAAAACCTCCCCGCAGTACTCCAACACGAACTCCCCCGCGCCGACGCGCTCCGCGGCGAACAACCCGTGTCCCTTTTTCCCCGTTCGTCGCACCGTCGTCGCTCTGCTCTCCCCCCGACTCATCCTCTGATTCCCGCACGCGCTCCCGCACGGACAGTGCGCCGGATCGCACTCGCTCAGCACCAATCGATTCAAACAATCGCTCCCGCACCCCGCGCCGCTCTCCGGCGCGCACGCGCAGATCATCGCGTCGTCCTCCGACGGCGTCCTCGGCGCTCGGTGCGCGAATATATTTCGCGTCGTCCTGTACCACTCGTTCGTCACCGCGCTTCGGCGCGCTCGCGCGCCCGAATCCTGATCGTTCGCGTCCGCATCGTTCGTCGCGCGCGTCGCCGCCCGCGCCTGCGCGGCCATCAACCGATCGATCTCGTCGTCGCTCAGCTCCTGCGCGTCGTCGCACGTCGAGAATTTCTGATCCAAATTCTGATGACAAAACCACGCCGTGTGCTCCCCCAACCGGTCCGCGACGACGCGCGGGACGCGGCGCCACTGTTCGCACGAATCGCACTGCACCC